>Ga0181593_10000426_pt1 | contig 36514 bp, 32 predicted proteins | sample 071ome_19_FD_133756 | JGI IMG/M metagenome (GOLD analysis project Ga0181593, IMG submission 133756) | Coastal salt marsh microbial communities from the Groves Creek Marsh, Skidaway Island, Georgia - 071413AT metaG (megahit assembly) | ecosystem: Environmental > Aquatic > Marine > Intertidal...
CGTTTCCCGCATCAGTTTCAGTGAAGGGGCCACGGCGCTGTTGATTGCCGAACCCGCCAATGTGGGCTTGCCTGCCTCCATTCCAACGGACAGCTATACCCTGCGTGTGGAGACTGAAACCCTATACCTGAATATTCTTTATTTTTCCCTTGCCCTGATCATTGCCGGCGTGGGTTTTCTCAAGGCTAACATCTCCACCATTGTGGGTGCCCTTTACGGCTATGGGGATGCCCGTCGTGATTCCGGTTTTACCATCTTTTATATGGGGATCAATCTGGGCTCATTCCTGTCTTCCATCCTTTGCGGCACCCTGGGAATCATCTATGGCTGGAAGTACGGCTTCGGCCTGGCCGGCATCGGTATGCTGGCGGGACTGCTCACCTTTCTGAAATACCAGGACTGGCTGGAAGGCAAGGCTGAGCCTCCCAGTGTCGAAAAACTGAAGGAAAAGGTGCTTGGCCCCTTCAACGTGGAGCAGATGTGCTACCTGGCCGGACTGGGCATCATATTTTTCTCCCTGCTGCTGATTACCAACGCCCATCTGGTGGATGAAAGCTATGTGGGACTACTGGGCATTATCGTGTTTGTTATGCTGATTGTTTATGCCGTCACCCAGTGCCAGGGTGAAGAGCGTGACCGTATGCTGGCCGGTATTTATTTCGTACTGGCGCAGATTCCGTTCTGGGCCCTGTTCGAACAGGCAGGCTCTTCCCTCAGTCTGTTCACCGACCGCCTGGTAGACAGAACCATGCTGGGCATGTCGGTGCCGGCACCGGTGTTCCAGGCACTCAATGCCATGTTTATTGTCATGTTTGCGCCGGTATTGGCCTGGTTATGGGTAACCCTTGATCGGCGTAATCTGAATCCCTCTGCTCCGGTGAAATTTGCCATGGGCGTGTTTCTGGCTGGTCTGGGCTTCCTGTCACTGGTGGCCGGGATAAAGCTGTCCGGGGATACCGGCATGACCGCTGTGTATTTCATTTTTCTGATTTACTGGGTGCACACCATGGGTGAACTGATGGTGTCTCCAGTAGGGTTGTCTGCAGTGACCAAGCTGGCACCCGCCAAGGCCGTGGGCATGACCATGGGTGCCTGGTTCCTCTATTCCGGGTTGTCCAACTACCTGGCGGGCGTGATTGCCTCCACCACCGGTGCCGAGACCATTGGTGGCCAGCTGGCGGACGTGGCATCAGCCAAGGCCACCTATGTGGAGGTCTATACCCAGGTAGGCTATATCGCCATGGGTATCGCCATTGTCATGCTGGTGATTTCACCGGTGATCAAACGCATGATGCATAACGCCTGAGTAGCACAGCCATCAGGAAATCATCAGTCTTTCCCCAGCCCAAAGCAGGTGCATCCTGGCTCAGGCTGGGGGATACTTGCCCCCCTGGCGGTCTGACCGCTCCCGTTTTAGCCAGTAACGTTGTTTACAATAAATACCAGAGATCCAAGCCATGAACAGATACAACCTTCTTACCCTGGCCGTTATCAGTGCCTTGTTGACCGCCTGTGGCGGCAGCGATGATTCAGCTGCCGTAACCTCTTCGAGCGAACCTGCTGCCGCACCTGCCCAGTCGTCCTTTGTGGCAGGCACTGCCGGGAAGGTTGATCAGGCCCGCCTGGCCAATGCTGCCAGTGAACCTGACCAGTGGCTGACTTACGGTGGCAGTTATGATGAGCAGCGGTTCAGCGCCCTGGATCAGATCAATACCAGCAATGCCGACCAGGTCGGCCTGGCCTGGTATGTGGATATCCAGGCCAACCAGGGTCAGCAGTCCACACCGTTGTATGTGGACGGTGTCGTGTATTTCACTGAGTCCTGGGGGCAGGTGGATGCCATCGATGCCTCTACAGGCGAAACCCTGTGGCGTTTTGATCCGCAGGTCAGCGGTGATGTGGCGGGCCGCGGCTGCTGCGGCGTGAACAACCGTGGTGCCGCGGTGTATGAAGGCAAGGTCTATGTCACGGCTTACGATGGACGGATGTTTGCCCTGGATGCCGCCAATGGTGAGGTGCTCTGGGAAACTCCGACCGTGGATAGTGAAAAATGGTACACCTCCACCGGTGCTGTACGCATTGCCAACGGCAAAGTGTTTATCGGAAACGGCGGGGCTGAATTTCGCACCCGTGGTTATGTTTCTGCCCTGGATGCCAATACCGGGGAAATCGTCTGGCGCTTCTACACCGTTCCTGGCAATCCCGAACTGGGTTTCGAGAACGATGCCATGCGGATGGCCGCGGATACCTGGAATGGGAACTGGTGGGAACTGGGTGGCGGTGGTTCCACCTGGGATGGCATCACCTATGATGCCGAAACCAATCTTTTGCTGTTCGGTGTCGGTAATGGGGCGCCCTGGAATCCTCTCGTGCGCAGCCCGGGCGGTGGCGACAACCTGTTTCTTAATTCCATTGTGGCCGTTGATGCTGATACCGGTGAGTACGTCTGGCATTACCAGCAGATTCCCGGTGAGGAATGGGATTTCGATTCCGTCCAGCAGATCACCCTGGCCAACCTGGAAGTCGATGGCCAGTTGCGCCATGTGGCCATGCAGGCCACCAAGAGCGGTTATTACTACATGCTGGACGCCTACAGCGGCGAACTGCTCAGGGCCAACAATTTCGTACCGGTGAACTGGACCTCAGGCTATGACATGGCAACAGGCCGTCCCATCATCAATGAAGCGGCCCAGTACACCAAGCGTGAAGGCGGTACCATCATCCAGCCGGGACCGGCCGGTGCCCATGGTGCAGCCCCGATGTCCTTCAATCCGGAAACCGGCCTGCTCTATATCCCGGCCATGGAAAGCAGCATGGCCTTTGCCAATGCGCCGGAAAATATCGATGGCCGTTTCAATCTCGGGATGGAATATCGCGGTCATGACTATGCCTATGATGATCCTGATAACACCATTGTTCGTGGCACCAAAACCCGCCTGGTGGCCTGGGATCCGGTAGCAGCACAGGAAGCCTGGGCTATCGAGGAAGTCGGCGTGGGCGGTACGCTGTCCACAGCCGGTGGTCTGCTGATCAAGGGCAATGGCCGTGATGAAACCCTCGGAATTTATAATGCAGAAGACGGCACCCTGCTGAAACTGTTCGAAACCCAGGCCAATACTTTTGCCGGTGCTATCACCTACATGCATGAAGGCGAGCAGTATATTGCCCAGGTTGTTGGCGGACCTTCCTTCCTTGGCTACTACGCTCCTACGTACGCCCGCCTGCTGGTATACAAGGTTGGCGGCACGGCTGAATTGCCGGAGAAGGTGGAATTCACCCAGCGCCCGTTTGCACCACCGGCGGAAACCGCCAATGCTGAAGTGTTGGCAACCGGTGAACATCTATACGGGGAGAACTGTGCCATGTGCCACGATACCGGCGGCCTGGCCCGCAGTGCCTTCCCTGACCTGCGTCGCAGCCCGCAGCTGCACTCTGCTGAAGGCTTTAACAGTGTCGTGCTTGGCGGTGCCCTGGCCAGCCGCGGTATGACGTCCTTTGCGTCAATCCTTGATGAAGAAGGCGCGGATGCCATCCGTCACTTCGTGATCTCACAGGCCCATATCGCCATGAATGAGCCCAGCCCCTTCGGGCCAACCGCCAACGAGGTAGCACCGGAAGATCTTGAGGAAGTGGAAGAAGCGACAGGGCAAAACTGATATCACTGAGCAATTAAAAAAGCCGGGAATTTCCCGGCTTTTTTAATTGCGGATTTTTCGCTCATCCCGCAAACAGAGGTTCGTGCTTCGCACGGGAACAGGCGGCAGGAGACAAGGTTGTTCCTGAAGGGTGTTGTGTTTCAGGACATTGTTTTTACCTGTGAGATGAAAAATAAGCTTGGCGTTAAAACGACAAAGCCATTCATCGTCCCTGCCTCCTGCATCCGATCCCTCAATTAGTGAGACCAGCCCCGGTATTTATTGAAATGCTGTCGTCATTGGCATATTCTCGAAACCACTCCCGGGAATATGGAGGCATCAATGACTTACACCAGAACCGCAGTAACCATCGCATGCAGTATCCTGTTTACCCTGTCTGCTAGTTTTGCCCTGGCCCATCACGGCTGGAGTTGGTATGGCAATGACCCTTTCCAGTTAACGGCCGAGGTCGTTGACAAGCATTTTGGCAATCCCCATGACCAGCTCACACTTAAAAGCGAGGACGGCCAGGAATGGAATGTCCTGTTGTCTCCCCCGTCACGAAGCCGGCGCGCCGGACTTACCGAAGACAAAATCAATGTGGGGGATACGGTTACCGTGTTTGGTCACCGGCGCAGTGAAGGCAACAATTTCGAAATGAAAACTGAACGCCTGCAGGTCAGGGGGCAGCTGTACAACCTATATCCTGATCGCAGTTAACACACCTGGTTCACAGAAGGAGGGGGAATCGGAAACCGTCACCAGTGAAGCTAAAATTAAAAAGAACTGAAAGTTTTGGAGGGGAACAATAATGAAAGTCACCAGGAAGCCATCATTTAAAAGAAAGTCCAATCTGCTAAGGCTATGTTGCCTTGCCGCCATTGCCGCACCATCGTTGCAAGCTCAGGTTCTGGAAGAAATCACGGTGACTGCGGAGAGGCGTGAAACATCCCTGCAGGATACGCCAATTTCCGTGCTGTCATTTTCCAGTGACATCATGGTAGCCAGGGGTGTCGAAACCATGGAAGACCTGGCCACCAATTCACCCAACCTGGATATCAAGGGATCCAGGGGAACGGGGAATGTCTCACCCACTTACCAGATTCGTGGTATTTCCGGTGGCGGCGGAGCTACCGGGGAGCGGGGGGTTGGTTTCTATCTTGATAATGTCTTTATCCCTCGCCAGACCGGTCCCTACATGCAGGTGCTGGACCTGGAGCGTGTTGAGGTGTTGCGTGGTCCCCAGGGTACCCTGTTTGGCCGCAACAGCCTGGGTGGTGCCATTCGAGTGTTTTCCAAGCAGCCTACCCAGGAAAAGGATGGGTATGTCCAGGTGACCGGCGGCAACTTTGATCGCCGTGATGTCAGCGTCATGTTCAATACACCTGTCAGCGATACCCTGGCCATCCGCGCCCAGGCCGCCTACATGGACCAGGATGGCTATGTGACACGCGGCCCTCAGGAACTGGGCAGTTCCGAAAACCTGATTCTTCGGCTGCGTGCCGCCTGGGAAGCTAGTGACAATGTTTCAGTCAGTTTCGGGGCCATGCATCTGGATTCCAAGTCAGACGGCAACCCCCAGGACCTGGAGACCTTTGATATGGCGCCGGTGGACCCGATCAACGGTGTCAGTGATGTGATCAGCTTTGAAGGTGGATATGCAGACTGGATGTCAGACTTCCTGGAAGCTTCCGGACAGTCGCGCCTGCGCAATAACGATGAGCGGCTGCTGCTGGATGATTACACCATGCCGGATTTCTGTTTCCTGGATGATGCCAATCCGGACTGGGATGATCTGTGTCTGCAGGTGAATGAAAATACCTATACCCAGCTGGACACGACAGTTAACTGGACCCTCTCCGATACCCTGTCCATGACATCCACCACGGGATATTCGGAATTTGACAGCACCGGTATCACTGACTGGCAGCTGTTGGGGATGGAACGTCGTCCCAGTGAAGCGGATTCCTGGACTTTCTATCAGGAATTCCAGATGAACTCCCAGCACATGGATGGCGCGCTGGATCTGGTGACCGGTCTCAACTTTTTCCATGAAACCGCCAAAAGCCCGCGCAACTATCTGTTGCAGGCCACCGGGACCAGTATCTTTGGTGCGCCGGGTCTGCCGTTCTTTACACCCACCAATCAGAACCCCAATGGTAATGGCTGGACCGGTGGTCTGATTACCGGCGACACGGCTACCGTGCAGAAGTCGGATTCGTTTGGCTTGTTCATGAACGGAACCTGGCATGCCACCGATGCGTTTAATATCACCGCAGGGCTGCGTTTTGCCTATGATGAAAAGGAATATGAGCAGACCGAATATGCTTCCGGCAATTTCACGCCTGCTCCGGGTACGACATCAACCACGGTCAATGCCAGTGACGACTGGTCGGAGCTGGACTGGCGTTTCACGGCTGACTACCACCTGAATGATGACGTAATGGTGTATGCCACGGCGTCCAAGGCTTACCGGGCCGGATCCTATGCCTACAACATCCTGGATAACGTACCGGGGGCGGATCAGAGCGGTGATTTCATCGAGCCGATCCCGCCGGAAAAAGTGGTGAACAAGGAGGTGGGTTTCCGTTCCGAGCTGTTCGATAGCCGCCTGCGTTTCAATGCCACCTATTTCGATATGAAATACAGTGACCGGCAAAATCCCACGGCGGTGTCCGATCCGAATTCACCAGTGGGCTTTACCATCCAGCTGGCCAACCAGGGGAATGTGAACTTCGATGGCGTCGAAGTGGACAGCCAGCTAGTGGTGACTGACCAGTTCTCCCTGACAGCCAGTGCCGGTTGGGTAGATGCAGATGTTGAGGATGTGTGCGTAAACAATGGCATTTACCTGTTCCCGGCCCCTGCCAAGAAGAGCTATCAGTTCGGAGGTATGTGGGACTTTGATATGGATAACAGGGCGGGGCTGCGCCTGTCCGTAAACTATGCCTATACCGGCGCCCAGCAAACCCATCCGGGTGGGGTGGAAGCCCCCAACGGGCCGGGTTCATCCGGCTGCGGTACCGGACCCTTTGGTGTCCCGGTGGCAGAGTGGTTCCTGGATTCCCGCTATGAATTGCCTGGTTACGGCCTGCTTAATGCCAGGCTGACCTACACCAGCCCGGACAACCTCTGGGAAGTGTCATTGTTCGGCAACAACCTGGCGGACAAAAACTATGGCAACTTTGCCAGCCGCTTTGGTGGTGGATACTGGGAAGGCGGTCCGCCCGCGCCGGTAAACCTGAAGGCACCTACACGCTCTGCCCTGGGTATCACCCGTGGTCGTCCCCTGAACTGGGGTCTGACCTTCAAGTACCGCATGGGGGCCGGTGGCTAGATGCACCAGGAACAAGACGTTATGAAACAGGGTGCAGTAAGCGCCCTGTTTTTTTATACTGGTGCCAATTATTATCGAACCTTCCATGGGGGAACGAAACATGAAAAAAGACAATGACAACATCGAACGCCGTGCGCTGATGACCGGTATGGGTGTGGCCCTTGCAGGCCTGACAGTATCATCCGGTGCGCAGGCACAGGGTAAAAAATCCGGTTTTGAGCCGGCACGTCATGATGAGGATGCCTGGTTTGATGACAAGCCCAGCACCCATCGCGTTTTTATCGATTCTGCCTCCACCAATGGCGGCACTGATGCCCCGCGCTATGCTTTTAATATCATGAACTCCCACATCACGTCCTATGGCGGCAGTGATGAAGACTACTCCATGATTGTCTGTTTCCGGCACATGTCCACGGCCTTTGGCTACCAGGACCACCTATGGGAAAAATACGGCGAGATCCTGGTGCAGCGCATGATGGGTTACAAGGATCCGGCAACCGATGCGGCGCCGAAAAAGAACCTGTTGAATGTAGCCAGCGGCCCTTTTTCCGGTGCCACCCTGGATGCCTTGACCGAACGTGGCGTTCGTTTTGCTGTTTGCAGCGCAGCATCCCGTGGTCTGGCCGGCATGATTGCCGGTGCCACAGGTCAGGATACGGATGACGTCTTTGCCGAACTGGGCAGGGGACTGATACCCAATGCCCGTTTTGTGCCTACAGGCGTAACGGCGGCTACCCGGTCCCAGGAATATGGTTACAGCCTGTTGTCTGCCGGTTAAATCCTGGGTGTATGACTAACGCCGATGCTTCCACCCGCCTGCCTGCGGGGAACCTCACTGCAGAATTGATCGATACCCGGCTCGTTTTTGCCCACGGCATGGCGGCACTGGTGACAGTGCTGATTGCCATCGTGTTCGGCATACTAGTATCGCTTCAGTTTTTCATGCCCGACTATGCGCCGTCCTGGCTGACCATGGCCTGGGGGCGGATGCGTTATGCCCACACCCAGGGCATCATGCTGGGCTGGCTGGGCAATGCCTTTCTGGCGTTTATGTACCATGCAGTACCGGTGCTGACGGGGCGGCAAGTAACCAGCCCTTTGCTGGGCCGCTGGTTGTTCGGTTTATGGAATTTTATCGTGGTCCTGCCTGGCTGGCTTCTGGTGCTCTCGGGTATCAGCCAGCCGATTGAGTGGGCCGAGTTTCCCTGGATCGTTGATGCTTTCGTCATTGCCGGCCTGTTGCTGGCCGCTATCCAGTTCCTGCCTCCCTTCCTGAAAAACGGGCTGGAAGACCTCTATGTCTCCAGCTGGTACATCATCGGTGGGCTGGTATTCACCCTGCTGGCCTATCCCATGGGTAATATCATCCCGGAGCTGGTGCCTGGTGCTGAAAGTGCGGCATTTACGGGCCTGTGGATTCATGATGCGGTGGGGCTTTTTGTCACCCCGATGGCCCTGTCCATATTGTATTTTGTGACGCCCGCGACCACCGGTCGTCCCATCTTCAGTCACTTCCTGTCCATGCTGGGTTTCTGGGGACTGTTCTTTTTTTATCCGCTGAACGGCACCCATCATTACGTATTTTCAGCCATTCCCATGGCGGCGCAGATGGGCGCCATTGCCGCCTCCGCTTTGCTGGGTGTGGTGGTGGTCATCGTGGTGACGAACCTGCTGCTGTCCATGCGCGGTGCCGGGTTCCTGCCAAAAGATATCGGCCTGCGCTTTGTGATGCTGTCCACTATCTTTTATCTCATTGTCAGTGTGCAGGGTGCCTCCCAGGCCCAGATGGGGCTTAACCGTGTGGTGCATTTCACCGACTGGGTCATCGCCCATTCCCACCTGGCCATGCTGGGTTTCGCCACGTTTGCCGGCATTGGCGGCATCATCCATGCCTGGCAGCGGATACCCTGGGCCCGATATAACGAAAGGGCGCTTAACTGGTCCTTCTGGCTGCTGGTGGTGGGTATCAGCATCATGTTTGTCGACCTGACCATGGCTGGCCTGGTCCAGGCAGAAGCCTGGCAAAGCGGGGCGCCCTGGCTCGAGTCAGTCCAGCATTCCCGACTTTACTGGCATATCCGTACCGGGTCGGCCCTGCCGATCACCCTGGGATTCCTTTTGATATTTTATGGATTGCTCAGTGGCCCACAGGGGGCGGGATCAGCAGCTGTTCAGGCAGCAGGAAAAGGCAGCAGCCAGGATGCTGATGACAAGGCCGCAACCGGGAGCCCACAGCAGGCCCATCTGCTGCGGATGTCCTACCGCGCCGCCATGGCTGCAGGCATTGTGTTTTTTATACTGTCGGTAGGCCTGCTGGGCTTCTGGCCGGGTAGGGTACTGGATGAGCAGATCGCTGCCACAACACCCGATAATATCTTTGGCCTGTCATCGTCCGAGCAACGTGGCAGGGCAATCTATGCCCGTGAAGGTTGTGCTTACTGCCATACCCAGCAGATCCGTTATACCGATGCCGATATTGAGCGCTTCGGTGCCCCGACCCTGGCCTGGGAAGGGCAGTTCGATACCCCCCATATGTGGGGAACCCGCCGCGTAGGCCCGGACCTGTCCCGGGCCGGGGGAACCCGGAGTGCGGACTGGCAGTATGCCCACTTGTTCGCGCCGCGCAGTGTGGTGCCCTGGTCGATCATGCCGTCCTATGCGGTGTTCTTTGATGGCGCTGCGGACAAACCACGCCTGGAGGCCCGGGATCTGGTGGCGTATCTCGAATCCCTGGGGCGTGCCCGTGAACTGGCCTGGCCTCAGGGAGACGAAAAAATCCGCAGCTTGTATGGCGAAGACAAATGGCTGCAGATGTCCCTGGATACGACACTCAATACTCATCCGGCCAGGGCAGCACCTGAACTTGAGGTGCCACGAAACGCCACGACGGGCGTGGACGTGGATGGCCAGTATTATTTCAATATGCTTTGTGCCGGCTGTCATGGACAGGATGGCAGTGGCAATGGACCGGGCTCGGACTGGCTGTCACCGAAACCCCGCAACCTGACCCAGCATGATTACACCCGGGATCGCCTCGAATCGGTGCTTTGGCAGGGAATAGACAATACGGCCATGCCTGCCTGGCGTGATCTGCCAGACGGGGTGCGCAGTGCCTTGATCGGCCAGGTCATGTCCTTCAAGGCTGCAGACCCGGAAGTTGTCGTTGATCAGCAGCAGCTGATTACAGGCGAAAATGTTTATCGGGAGAATTGCAGCCAGTGTCATGGGGACGATGGTAGCGGGGTGGGATTTGCTGCCGACATGCTGCCGGTGGCGCCTTCGGATTTTCGTCACCAGCGCCCCAGTGTCGGGGAAAGTGTCCGGGTATTGAACAACGGTATCGATGGTACATCCATGGCACCCTGGACAGATCGCCTGAGCGAAGACGAGATTCTGGCTGTTACCCATTACCTGCGGAATTTCTATGAGGGAGAACAATGATTAGTAATGCCATTGTCATCAGTGCCCTCGTGCTGGCTGGTGGATATTGTCTGCTCTGGTTGCTGCGCAAGGATTTCCGGCAACAGGTGGAGCAGCCAAAATACCGCTTTTTACAGCAGGTAAACCAGTTTGATGGCCGCCATGAAGAGAGCGGCGTGAAAGAGGACAAGGTCAATGGACAACCCTAAATCAGGTGCCGGTTTCTGGCTGACGCTGGGTGCAACACTTGTTGTGGGCCTGCTGGTCGTGTTTGTGGTGCTGAAGCATCAGCCAACAGAAGAGGAAACGGCGCTGATGGCGCCAGCGGCTACCCCTGAATATGGGCAGCGCCTGCTTCGGGAGACAACCCGTTACCTGGGCATGGATCAACCGGATCCGGCCATGCGTTACAGTGGCAACAGTCTGGATTGCGCGTCCTGCCATCTAGAGTCAGGCACCAGTCCCGGGACCCTGTCCCTGTTGGAAACGGCCAAACGCTATCCCCGTTTTTCCGGCCGGGATGGTGGGGACAGGGATTTGCGGGATCGCATCAATGGCTGCATGCAGAGAAGTATGAATGGCCGCCCCCTGGACCGGGACAGCATCGAGATGATCGCCATGGAGTCCTACATCCTTGGCCTTAACCAGCAGTTTGAGGCCATGGACGCCAGCAAAACAGCCGCTGATGAACCTGCCGCATTCCGTGAACCGGACAGACAGGCAAACCTGGACGCCGGGCGTGTGGTCTACGAGGATAAATGCCGGATTTGCCATGGTTATAGCGGCGAAGGCCTGAAGGAATCCTCCGATCCCCGGGATGGCTACCTTTTCCCGCCGTTATGGGGACCGGAGAGCTACAACAATGGCGCGGGTATGAATCGGGTGCTGACAGCAGCGCGGTTCATCAAGGCCAGAATGCCACTGGGAGAGCCGGACCTGACAGATGATGAAGCCTACGATGTGTCAGCCTATATCAATTCCAAACCCCGGCCGGTGAAGAATGAACTGGAGCGGGATTATCCGGAACTGTTCCGCAAGCCTGTGGACAGTCCTTATCCACCTTATGCCGATCCTTTCCCCCAGGAGCAGCATCAGTTCGGGCCGTTTTCCCCGATCCGGGATTTTTATGCTGAGCAGAATAATGGCTAGTCGACGGATTCCGTCATAACAGGTTTACCGGTACTATCCAGCAATACTGTACGACACAGACAAATACAAAAAAGGAAATCACGATGACCAAGCCCATTTTGAAGATATTCGCCCTGATGACAATTCTGTTCATGGTGGCCTGTGCCAGTACACCTGAGCCGGTCTGGATCGATGTCAGGACCGTTGAGGAATACAACGATGACCATATCGACGGAGATATGAATATTCCCCTGGCCACCATCAATGCTGATGATTTTGCCTCCCGGTTTGGCAAGGATGCAGAGATTAACCTGTACTGCCGCAGTGGTAATCGCGCTGGTCAGGCCAAGGCCATTCTGGAAGCTGCCGGTTTCACCAATGTGAACAACCTTGGCGGGATCGGGGATGTGCGGGCCATGCGCAGCCCTGTGCAGTAATAAGCTCAAGGATGTCTCTGATAACGGCAGGGAGCCATATCCCTGCCGTCAGATCACCAACCAGAGCGTATAGGCGGTATATACAAGCAACAGTATCCCACCTTCCAGTCGGGCAAAGTGCCTGCCTGTGACCAGAAAAACCGCCATCAACGCTGTCAGCAGAACCATAACGCCAGTGTCAACCAGGCCCACGCCAGTGGCGTTCAGGGGCTTGTAAATTGCCGTGATCCCGAGAATGGCAAGTATGTTGAACAGGTTGCTCCCAATCACATTGCCAATGGCCATGTCCCCATAGCCCCGAAGTGCGGCAATCAGGGATGTGGTCAGTTCCGGCAGACTGGTGCCAACGGCAACAATCGTCAAACCGATGATCGCCTGGCTGACCCCGATCATGGTGGCGATTTCGACACAGGCATCCACCAGTATCTTTCCACCAAAGACCAGCAGGACAAGGCCGGCAACAATGGATCCAACCTGGAGCCAGGGTACCGTGGTCGCAGCAGGCGTTGCAGCATCGAATTCGGCTACAACGCCGGCTTTTTCACTTCGGGCATCCCAGAATGTCAGGGCAATGTAAGCCAGCAGCAGGACGCAAAAGATGATGCCTTCCGGACGAGAAATCTGTCGGTTAACCAGGAAAAAACTTAACAGGAAGGTAATGAGCAAAACCGGCGGCAGGTAATACCGGATGATTTTTGATTCGACCTTCATCGGTTTTATCAGGGCAGAAATGCCCAGGATCAGCCCGATATTGGCAATGTTTGACCCGACGACATTGCCGATGGAAATGTCGGTGGCATTTCGGGATGCAGCACTCAGGGAAACGGCAAACTCCGGGGCGCTTGTGCCAAAGGCGACTATGGTCAGTCCTATAACCAGAGGGGACATGCCGAAACGCGCAGCCAGGGAAGCAGATCCTTTTACCAGGATGTCACCCCCATAAAAGAGTGCAACAAAGCCGGCAACGAACTGCAGAACGGGAATTAACATGTCATTTGCCTGCAAGGACCTGTTTTCAGAAAGGCGGAAACTATATTAACAGGGAGCGGGGTTGTTAGATAACACCAAGGTTAAAGGCAAGGGTAGTCAATCAGCGTCTGTAAAACAGTGCAAAACGGCAGGTTACCGATTAACCGCTATCCCCTTGATGGTTGGGGCCACGACTGGAGGACTGCCGGGTGCCATCAGTCGGTCAATCTGTTCCAGTCTGAAGCCGGCATCCTGCAGGGACTTTTCCATATCCCGGGTCAAGTGGCAGTTGCCGCACATATAGCACCACACCGGCTGAAAAAACTTCTGCCATTTCACCAGTCCCGGATTGTCCCGGGCGATCACGTGTTCCATGAAAATCAGAGTCCCGCCAGGTTTTAGCACACGGCGGATTTCCTGGAGCGTGTTTACCGGAGAGGGTACAGAGCACAGCACCAGCGTGGTGACGACCACATCGAAAGTGTCATCGGGAAAATCCAGGGCGTCGGCAGAACAGGGATAGACGCTGATGCGCTCATCGGTTCGTGTGCCCAGCTTTTCCTGTAATAGTCTGAGCATGTGAGGGTCGGGTTCGGTCAGGACCAGTTCTTCAGCAGTATCCGGGTAGTGGGGAATATTGACACCGGTGCCGCTGCCAATTTCCAGCACCCTGCCGGATGCGTCTGCCAGCAGTTCCTGGCGCCACTGGCCGAAACAGGTTGCTTCGGCTTTTTTCATTGTGGCGTCGTAGAACCGGGCCATGAACCATGATCTGATCGACATAATGCCAAACTTAACGGTTTTTGCCCCGGGAATCATCCCCTGGCTGTTTTTACTGTATTGGTATATCGGTATATCATCGAAGCATCCGGGTTAAGTAACCGGCTTTCAGAATGAATGGTTTACCGGGAGCTCCCGGTAGCAGGATTAATATCCATTGAGGACGCTCCCATGAGTACATCCACCATAGTTGTTTTAGTCATCATCGCCGTGGCGATTTTCTGGGTCATCGGTATTTACAACCGTCTGGTCGCCCTGAAGAACCGCTATCAGAATGCCTTTGCGCAGATCGAGGTGCAACTCAAGCGTCGTTATGACCTGATCCCGAATCTGGTGGAAACCGCAAAAGCCTATATCCAGCATGAACGTGAGACCCTTGAGGCGGTCATCGCTGCCCGTAATCAGGCCTTGTCCGGTCTTGAGAAAGCCTCGGCATCCCCGGGAGATCCTCAGGCCATGCTGGGCCTGGGACAGGCCGAAGGCATGCTGGGCAGCGCCCTGGGACGTCTGAATGTGGTGGTTGAGGCCTATCCTGATCTCAAGGCCAATCAGAACATGATGCAGTTGTCGGAAGAATTGACCAGTACCGAAAACAAGGTGGCTTTCTCCCGGCAGGCCTTCAATGATGCTGTGACCGAATACAACACCTACAAGCAGTCTTTCCCACCTGTGGTGGTTGCCGGTATGTTTGGCCATGGCCCGGATGCAGGACTGCTGGAATTTGCTGACAGTGCTGCTATCCAGGATGCGCCCAAGGTCAGTTTCTAGACATTCAACCTGATTCCGGACAGCAGTCGTGAATTTTTTCACTCACCAGGACCAGGCTCGGAAAAATACCCGCAAGCTGGTGGTCCTGTTCCTGTGTGCCATTGTCACGCTCATCCTGATCACGTCATTTTTGGTCATCGGCATCCTGTTTTATGCCGACAGCAGCGGTGACATGGGGCTGAACCGGGAGTTCCTCAGTTCCAAAATTTTTATCCAGGTCAGTATCGGTGTTATTGCGGTTGTGGGCATTGGCACACTTTATCGACTGGCCCAGCTCAGCGGTGGTGGCAAGGTCGTGGCAGAGTCCATGGGAGGACGTCTGCTCAATACCGGCACAAGGGATGCTGATGAACGCAAGATTCTCAACGTGGTCGAGGAAATGGCCATTGCCTCGGGGACACCGGTGCCGCCGGTGTACCTGATGGAGGATGAGTCCATCAATGCCTTTGCTGCAGGTTATAAAGCGACAGATGCGGTAATTGGTGTAACACGCGGCTGTATCCGGGAACTCAGCCGTGATGAACTGCAGGGCGTGATCGCCCATGAATTCAGCCATATTTTCAACGGTGACATGCGCTTGAACATCCGCCTGATGGGCATTTTGTACGGCATCATGGTGATTGGCCTGGTGGGTTACCACATCCTGCGTGGCGGCCGTTACAGTGCCGTGCGCTCACGGGGGAAAGGAGGTGGTGGCGGCATCGTCTTTCTGGGGCTCGGGCTGCTGGTGATTGGTTATGGCGGGACCTTTTTCGGCAACCTGATCAAGGCGGCGGTCAGTCGGCAACGGGAATTTCTGGCGGATGCCTCGGCAGTACAGTACACCCGTAATCCCGATGGCATCGGTGGCGCGCTGAAAAAAATCGGAGGTTATGGAGCCGGCACAGTCATTGGTTCAAAGGATGCCTCTGAAATCAGCCACATGCTGTTTTGCAGCGGCATAAAATCAGGTCTTTCTGGGTTGTTCGCCACTCATCCGCCGCTTGATGAGCGTATCCGCCGTATTGACCCTGACTGGCACGGACAGAGCCGCAGGAAGTCGTCGGCCCCCCGTTCAGGTCAGGCTGCCGCAGGTGTGAGCAACCTGAGTGACACGGGCAGTGTTCTTGATGCCGTTGGCAGTCCCGGAGAGGCGCATATCAGACAGGCTGCTGCCACCCTTGAAGCGATGCCTGCCAAATTGCGCGAGGAAGCCCACCACAGTATGAGCGCCTGTCTGATGATGCATGGCCTGTTGCTGGCCCTGGCAGAAGACACCAGCCGGGAAAAACAGCTTGGGCTGCTGGAGGCGCAACTGGATGAAAAGGATTTTCGAGCCCTGCAACCCATCATGGCGGAAATCGGGAGCACGCCTCGGGACAAGTATCTTGTTCTTGTGGATCTCGCCCTGCCAAGCTTGAAGCAGTTGTCCAGAATCCAGCTACACCAGTTCCTGTCCACGCTGCATAAACAGATCCTGGTGGACCAGGATTTGTCACTGTTTGAATGGTGCCTGTTCAAAATTCTGCGCTACAGCCTGGATGAAAAACCCGGCCGACGGCAGAGGGCCTTGCCGATCAGCTCGCTGGTTAATGAGTGCACCAATATTCTGACGATCCTGGCTATCGCTGGAAATCCGGATGAGGGTTCAGCAAGGGACGCATTCAACCGCGCAAGAAATGTCCTGGATCTGGGACCGATCGCATTTCGGGAATCCCTGGGCGTGGATACCGGGGCACTGGAACAGGCCTTCGATCAACTCAATGTGCTGCAACCACTGCACAAACCCAGGCTGCTCAAGGCCATGGTCACCTGCATCAATGCTGACGGCCATGTCAGTCCGGAAGAAGGGGAACTGCTGCGGGCGGCAGGTACTTTGCTGGATTGCCCGATCCCGCCGCTGCTGCCTGGACAGCGTTTTATCTAGCATTTACTCCAGGGAGTTTTCATGGGCCCGTGAGAAAAACTCAAGGGCTTCAGGTGAAGGCTTCATCTCGGTTTCCATGTGGATCTCATCTCCCAGGATCATCACGTTACCGCTCTCATTTCCGGTGAATCCCTCCCATCGGGGTAAACCTTCTCCACCTGCGCGGCTGCTGCGGGCAAAACTCACCCAGTAGGTGGCCATGGCATCAGCGAGGTCACGATCGGCCTGGGTCCATTCGGGATGCTGGTCCCACTGGTTGAAGACATAGGCCAGTTCCGCCACATGGGTGGCCCCGCGCTGTGGGGCTCCTGGTGGTACCCGGGTAAAGTAATACACATAGGATTCAAAACCCCAGTCGGCCTGCAGGCCAGCCAGGTGGCGGGGCAGCCAGGCCATTTCATCGTTATAGGCCTGGCGGGCTGCCGTAACAGACTCCGCGTCATCGCGTGCGGGATAAAGATCATGAAACTCATCCGCCAGATCGCCATATACCTCATCAATGTATTCCCGGTGAGCGCCCAGGTCTTCCTGGCCAATGCCGAAAAAATTGGCTTCATCCCGGTTGCTGCCGGCAAGCAGATAAACCGGATGCTGCTCACCATTGGCAAATACTTCACTGATCTGTTTCGGCATGAACCAGCCATCCACATTGACGGCACCGCCTGTCGGGAAGTTTTCAAAGATTTCCTGGCTGGGAACCTGGCGCAGATCGCTAATGGATGCCGCCCCATAGGCCTGCATCTGCTCAAGTCCCGCAGCTTCTGCCTGGGCGAGCGTTGGCTGGGCCATGGTGGTGAAACCCAGAGCTGGATTTTCAGCACGGCTTTGCAGGATGGCGCGATGGATCAAACCGCGACTCAGCGGTGAGGCCAGCAGGCTGCTGACGGCCATCGCCCCGGCGGATTCGCCGAAGGTGGTGACGTTGGTGGGATCGCCGCCAAAAGCGGATATATTTTCATAGACCCATTCCAGGGCCTGGATGGCATCCAGCATGGCGTAATTGCCGGAACTGTTATTGGGGGATTCAGCGGTCAGTTCCGGATGGGCATAGAAACCAAAGGTGCCCAGGCGGTAATTGATGGTCACCACCACGGCGCCTTTTTCGGCCAGATGCTGGGCATCATACTGGGGGCCGTTTCCGGAACCAACAAAGAAACCACCGCCATGTATCCAGACCATAACCGGATACAGTTCATCCTGGGATTTGGCCGGGGTCCAGACGTTCAGATACAGGCAGTCTTCACTGGTCAGTGGCTGGTCCGCACCGACAGCAAAACCGGCCTGGATACAGCGGGGACCAAAGGTCTTGGCTGATCTGACACCAGACCAGCTGGCCGGTGATTGTGGTGCGCGCCAGCGATTGTCACCAATCGGTGGTGCAGCATAGGGAATACCGCGATAAACCATGACATCGGCATTGCTGGCCGATTCGCCTTCGATCAGGCCGTCATTGATCAGCAACGGGGAGGGCAGCTCGGCCAGGGTATGGCTGGTGAGTGTTGCCAGCAGACAAAATAATCCGAATCGTTTCATGCGCTTCCCTCCAGGACCCGGCCTGAAAAACCGGGTGACTGTCCCAATATGGCTGAATGTAAAGTGATGCAGTTTACATCGGACTTCATGACAGGGGAAAGTCGTGGCGGCAGTGGAGGAACCGACGGAAAAAGGAGAATCAGGAGTCCTTGAAGATACCGGTATCGACTCCGTCAATACTGGTCATGTTTTTATCTTCCCAGTATTGCCTGATGCCATCCTTGTCCATCTCCCCGACTTTTACATCCAGTGTATCCCGGTGTTGTTTGAAGTCCATGAAGGGGACGGCAAAACCACAGGAGGTTTGTACAAGGTCGATGTCCATCACGTAGAACTGGCGTGTGCCGGGATTGTCGGGAAACAGGTCTACATATTGCTGCCAGTCACTATTCCTGGGATGTACTGCCCGGGCGTGGCCATACAGGCGCAGAATAAGTGGTTTCTTCTCGAAGGAACAAAACATCAGGGTCATGCGGTTGTTCGACTTCAGGTGTGCAGCCGTTTCATTGCCGCTGCCAGTGTAATTCTGCCAGACAACACAGTTGGGGTTGATGACTCTCAGGCTGTCACCGCCTTTCGGAGAAACATTGACCCGGCCATCAGTCATTGCCGTGCCGCAAAAGTAAATGTGCTGTTTGGCAATGAAGGCAGCGAGTGAATCACTCAGGGCAGGAAATTGTTGTGCCATGGAAGCTCCCGGTTAGCAATCAGAATTGGTTCCAGGACAGGGTTGGTTTTTACCGTAAAAAAGTTGAGCAGCTCAACCGGCCTGGGACAGCATGAAAATAACACAATACAGGATTTTGAAAGCCAGGTGACCACACTGGTCCTGGTGCAGGGATATCCATTTTTCGCACTTGCAGAAATCGATCACCCAGTGGGAAATCGCCTCCAGTACGGCAAACAGATAGTTGCCGGTAATCAGGATCACTATGCCCGAGTGAGTAAGGGCATGGGCGGTGAGCCAGTAATACCACTGGGGGAAATCCTCGCCATATTGTTCCTTGAGTTTGCTGTGCCGGCTTTTTGCCAAACTCATGGGGCCCAGCTGCAGCACATAATCGCCTACGCAGTGACCAATGATGAGGTTAAAAAACAGTATCAGAACGTCCATTCATACATCTGGTGCGATCGCATCCTGCAATCAATTTCATAAATATCAGCTTGTTACGCGAATGATATGTGGCATTTTGTTCCAATACAAAGGAATTTCCCCAGGTCAGGAATTTTTCATATGTTCAGGATCAATTCATTTACCCCCTGATAAGGTAGCTCCAACATCAAAAGAAGGAGTTGGCATCATGAAAAAGCCACAAGTAATCGTTCTTTCATCCCTGCTACTTGCCGGTACTGCCTTTAGTCAGGCACAGGCACAATCGACATATCACGATGCACAGGTCCTGCGCTCCACACCGATTTACCGGGTTATAGAAACCCCTGTTCCCACCCGTCAATGCTGGGAGGAAGAGGTTGTTCGGTCCAGTAGTCGTCACCATTACCGCTCCCAAACTCCGGGTCTCCTGGGAGCGGTAATTGGTGGCGCAATTGGTAATTCCCTGGGGCACCACAAGAGCAGTCAGCGTGTGGGGGCTGTCGTAGGTGCCGTGTTGGGCAGTTCCATTGCCAGGGATATCTCGGAAAGCAACCGTTATCCTGATACCCGCCTGGACACTGTTGAGCGTTGCGAAACCGTGACCCACTATGAGCAGGAAGAGAAATTAGTTGGATACGATGTTGTGTATCGCTACAATGGCGATGAGTACGAAGTAAGGATGCCTGATGACCCCGGTGCCTCTGTGAGGGTTCGCGTTAACGTTGAACCAGTCATATAACTGCATGGATTTGCTGGTAAAAATCGATGCACGTGGTCCGGGATATGTTGAGACCTGACAGTGATGCTGACCGTGAAAATTCGATTTATCAGCTTGAGTCTTGCGCTGACCCTGCCGCTGGTTTTTTCAGCGGCAAAGGCTGCTGAGAATGGCGGCATCCTTGACCGGCAGGACACTCGCAGTACCCAGCGCTCTGTTCTGCAGGAAAATGGCGTCAATAATCTCACCTCTACCCAGCAGCCCCGCATCAGCCGCCGCCAGGCCTCCAGCATCGCCAGCGACAGTTATGAAGGCAGGGTGCTCAGTATCCGCATGGACAACAATAACTGGCGAGTGCGCATGGATCGCGAAGGCACCGTGTTCAATGTGTTCGTTAATGCCTCTTCCGGACGGGTCAGCTCATCAGCTGACTGATCCACACTCGGTACTTATCAAGTTACCCGTATCATGCGTCTGTTAATTGTCGAAGATGAAGATCTCCTCCGAGCCCAGCTGTTCAAGGCGCTTAGCGACGCCGGTTATGTGGTGGACAGCTGCGGTGATGGCGACACCGGTTTGTTCCAGGCCCGGGAATATGACTATGATGCGGCCATCATTGATCTTGGCCTGCCAAAGATGAATGGCATTGACCTGATCAAGGCCATACGTGAAGACGGCAAGAATTTTCCCATTCTCATCCTGACTGCCAGGGATAACTGGACTGACAAGGTCGAAGGTCTGGATTCCGGTGCTGACGATTACGTGGTCAAACCTTTTCAGATCGAGGAAATCAAGGCCAGGCTTAACGCACTGCTCAGGCGTGCAGCCGGTTTTGCCAAGCCCACACTGGACTTTGCCTCATTGTCACTGGATACCACAGCCAAGCGGCTGACAGTTGGTGGCGCCTATGTGGAACTGACTGCTTATGAGTACAAGGTGCTGGAATACCTGATGCTGCATCCGGGCAAGGTGGTGTCCAAAACCGAGCTCACTGAACACCTCTATGACCAGGACTATGATCGTGACAGCAATGTTCTGGAAGTCTTTATTCGTCGCCTGCGTCAGAAACTGGACCCGTCAGAAACCCTGAAGCCAATAGACACCATTCGTGGTCAGGGTTATCGCTTCAATGTCCCAGCCAATCACAGCTGAACACCGCTTTTCCCTGCAAACCCGCCTGGTACTGGCGTTCGGCATCCTGCTGATTCTGTTTCTTGGCCTGGCTGGCCTGGTTCTCGACAGGGCTTTCAAGCAAAGTGTGGCGGCAGCTGTGGAGGAGCGTCTCCAGTTGCAGATCAACGCCCTGGTTGGAGTAGCGGAGCCCGACGAGGATGGTTTTTTTCTCACTGACCTGGAAGAAGCCCGGTTTTCGCAGATTGATTCAGGCCTGTACGGATTCATCCTGGATATGGAGGGACTCGTGGTCTGGCGCAGTCCTTCCGCCCTTAACATGAACCTGGAGCAGGCGGCTTTTCTTGCGCACGAGGTTGCACCCGGCCAGACCGTATTTGGTTCCATGGAAACGGAGAACCAGGGACGCTTGTCTTACGCCAGTTACGGGACTTTCTGGTCGTCCATTGATCGTGAATATACCTTTGTCGTGCTGGAATCCGTGGACCCCACTACAGCTGAAATTCGCCAGTTTCAATCCAGCCTTTATCTCTGGTTTGGCGGCTTGGCGGTTTTTCTATCCATCGCCCAGATACTACTTCTGCGTTGGGGATTGAAACCGCTCGAGCAATTGGCTGCGGAAGTATCGAGTATCGAAGCCGGAGAGAAGGATCAGGTCGAACACCATTATCCGCCTGAGTTGCAGGCGGTCCGGCATAACCTGAATCTGCTCATTAAAAGTGAACGGGAACGCCAGACTCGTTATCGCACCACACTTGGTGATCTGGCCCATAGCCTGAAAACGCCGCTGGCCGTCATCGCCGGCATCGTGCATCAGGCCAGGCAGCATACCAGGGAGGATGATGCTGCACGGCCGGCAAGGCTTGATGAGCTGCAGGAACAGATGGAGCGTATGAACCAGATAGTTTCATACCAGTTGAAGCGGGCATCACGTTCCTCCGGTTCCCAGCACCTGGGCGTGCCGGTCAAGGTGGCGCCGGTGTTTGAGAAAATCATCCAGGCTCTGGAAAAGGTATACATGGACAAAGCCGTCTCCCTGGAGACGCACTTCGATAGCCAGGCCGTTTTTCATGGTGAGGAAAGTGACCTTATGGAACTGGCAGGCAACCTGCTGGATAACGCCTTCAAATACTGTTACGGACAGATCAGGATCAGCATTGCACAACAGGAGAAATCCCTGCGAATTGATATTGAGGATGATGGACGAGGTATTGCTGAAAGGGACAGGGATTTCGTACTCAAGCGTGGAGCGCGCGCTGATACCCTGAAAAGCGGACAGGGCATAGGCCTTGCCGTGGCAGTGGACATCATCAGCAGCTACAACGGGGAAATTGATGTTGGCCGCAGCGACCTGGGCGGTGCCAGAATCCGGGTCTCATTCTGAAAGATGGGGCACAGACCTGTACCCATGCAAACATCATTACTGTTTCGTTTCTTAATATAAAAACAGGGGTCTGACCCCTATTTTTTGCCCCAATTTTTTAGTTAGGGGAGCCAGAGTATGCTGAGCAAGATCCCCCGATTTTTACTCAAGGAGATAACAGTGTAATACCTGCTCCTGTACATACTCTGACTCCGTAACGGGTAGCTGCTTCTGGCTAGAACTGGCAGCTGGCATCCGGCAGCTGGATACGGGTTTCGTTACCGTAGCCATCAACCTGTCTTTCATAGCAATTGCCATGAATATCGCGAAGCAGGCTGACACCGGGTTTTTGGATAGTATGAGTACTGATTACCCGCCGTGAGACTGGCGCCGAATCGTTCACATACACCACGGATGGCTGTTTGACGACCACCGTTGTGGTGTTACGGTATGGGGAATACCAGTTGTTGTAGCCACTGTTGTAAGCTCCATAGCCTGTGCGGCCATACAGGCCAGTGCCGTACCACAGGCTGGAGCCATAGGTGGATCCGTAATAACCGGAGCCCAGATTTAAACTCAGTGAAAAGTTGTCGTGGTTGTTGTGACCGCGCCTCCAGGAATGGCGTCTGTCATTGCGGAAATGTCCGAAACGATTGCCATGGTTCCTGTTGTAGCCATGACTGTAGCCACGACGGTCAGAGTCGTGCCTGTTCCAGCTGTTGTCATGACCATTGTGATGGCTGACATCCCTGCCGGAGTGCCCGCCCTTGCGCTTGTAATCATTATCGGCCAGGGCTGCACTGCTGGTACTCAGGGCCAGAGTGACCAGCAGGGTGCCCAGCAGCGGTGATGTTCTGAAATCTCGTAACAGCTTCATGGTGTTCTCCTGTTATCGATACTGACAATTGCAGTCTATGAACAGGTTGCTGAATCCATGCTGAACATTCGGAAGTGAAATTTCCCTAGTACGTGTAGCGCAGCCCCACTTCCAGTGAACGGCCCGCTTCCGGTGCATAACCCCGTAAATAGGATGTAGACAGGCGGATATCGTCATTGCCCAGATTATGGAGCCTGGAGAACAACAGCAGTTCACCGGCATCCAGCTGGAGCGTGTACTCCAGGCCTGCATCCCACCGCGTGTAACTGTCCGTGGCTAACTCAAAGTTGCCCGGTTCTTCCTGTGCACTGGCATGGACGACAGATAGGTAGGTTGTCCACTGGTTACCGGTATAGGTCAGTTGTGATCCCAACCGTTTGGGCGGCATTCTGGGGACGGCGCCATGATCAGCCAGCCGCCCGCGGATGGTGTCTCCGAAAATCCGCAGTGAGGTAAAGTCCCCAAGCAGGAACGTGATATCTGCCTCCAGGCCGGTAAAGCGGGCATCGAGCTGCCGGTACTCCCTCACGGGCAATCCATGCACATCACTGCCGGAATTGACCTGGGCAATATAGTCGCTGAAGTCGTTATGGAACAACGTAATGGAAGCGCTGTAATTTTCCTGTTCAAGGGAGAGGGTCAGGTCCAGGTTATTGGAGCTTTCCTTCCGGAAGTTCGTTGAACCAAGTTCGCAGGCCCCTGTGGCATTGTGAATAACACAGTCTTCCAGGTCGAGAAGCCCGTGGTTGGAATACAGTTCCTCAACCGATGGCGCCCGTTGGGCATGGGAGTAAATCAGTCCCAGGGAGGCAGACGGTGTGATATCCAGCAACACAGACCCCGAATAACTGAAGGTCGTGAAATCACGGGAGGGCGCGGATCCAGTTTCGGGAGAATAATCATCGGCATTCACGCGGGCACCAAGCTCCAGTGTAAAGGCCTGGCCATGGAAATCCTCGATAAGGAACATGCCCTGTGATTTTATATCGGTGACCGGAATAAAACTTTCCTCGCCCACAGCGGCAAATTCCTCGCTACTGGCCTGAACACCCAGAACCCCATGCCAGCCCTGCATTTCCGACAGGCCAAGTTGCAGGCGTTGCTGCCAGGCATCATTGCTGAATTGTGTGCCTGTTGCGCTCCCTTCCATTTCGGCATGCTGGTAGTCGGTCAGTGCAAAGCGGTAATCCACATGCTCGAGCCAGGCGGTGGGACGGCGCCATTCACCGGTGATGTCGACACGAGTCCGCGCAAGGTCAATAAACACCGGGATTTCATCTTCATGGATGTCGTTTAGAGGATCATCTTCATGTTCTTTATGCTCTTCATGTTCCTCATGGCCATGCGCACCTGATGGAAGTCCATAAAAGTTGTCCAGTTCGCTGATGGCTATACCAAAAAATCCTTTGTCGAAAATGTAGGATGTACCAATCGTATAAGCCTGGGTCTTCCCTCCGGTATTTCCGATATAGCCGAAAGTATTGTCAGAGTCTTCCTCCAGGTACAGGTTGTCGATGGCAAAGCCGGGTATATCCAGGTTGTTCCACTCCCGGCGCATGCCATCCACATGCCAGGTGAATTTGCCGGTGTCGAATTCCAGTCTTCCGATATGGGCATCCTGGTCCGAGGCATTATCATGACGCGCCTCAACACTGAAAAATGGCTCGCCGGCCTGGGTGCGGGGTATCCGATTGTCGATGACATTGATCACCCCACCGATGGCGCCGCCGCCATACAGGAGAGTCGATGGCCCGCGCAGGACTTCTATGGCATCAGCCAGCAGAGGTTCAACCGTGACGGAATGGTCGGCAGAATTTCCGGAGGCATCAGCATTGGCGACACCATTGCTGAGGTTCATGACCCGTCGGCCGCCCTGGCCGCGAATGATGGTCTGTCCCACGGCAGGACCGAAGGACGCGTTGCTGATGCCGGGCTGGTTGGCCAGGGTTTCGCCGATGGTGGCGCGTGATGCCCGGTGCAGTTCTTCTCCGGCGAGTACCGTAACGGGGAGTGCGGTTTCAGAGCGTACCGCATGCATGGCGGTAGTGACCAGTTCGTAGTCAGCATCCTGCGCCAGCACAGGCAAGCCGGCAAACAGCAGGGGCAGGGATAATAATTTTTTCATTGAGTATTTATTCCTAAACGATTTTCTCTGGACCATGGCAATGGCAAAGAAGCTAATAGGCTTGTCAGTAGTATCGGTCAGGCGTAAAGGGGCGGTGCGCGGCTGTTAAAGGCGGTGATGCCGGACGCTGGAATCCGGAGACTATAGCTGTCTTCAGGCGGGAGGTGGGCTATGTACGCCGGGGCAACGGGCATGCTTTCCGGCAAGCTGTGACTGTTATTGTCGTAATGACACAGCAGACAGTCAGCAACCTGGTCAAGGTGATCGTGAAGCGGAGACGCCTGTACCACCTGTATACCGGTCAGGGCCAGGATAACAAGCAGAGTTGATATGGTCCGTTGCAATCGCTTCATGTCGAGGATCAGGTCAGCGGTGATGGAGGTTGCTGTGGGGCATTATAGAATTACACGTCCCGGATCACCAGCAGACCCGGCATCAGGGAATGATCTTTCCTGGAAATTGACTTACCTGTCATCCAGGAGGCTTTGGATCCTGTCTGTGAAGGCCTGTTCCGAGATATTCGCCAGCTCAATGATTTTCTGCTGGCTACTGGTCCCGCTGGTGATGGTGATATCCCTGGCTGGAATGCCCAGGACTTTGCCAAGGTATTTGGCGACGGCCTTGTTGGCCTTGCCTTTTTCCGGTGGGGCAGTGACTTTGACTTTCAGAATGCTGCAGTCATTGTCCAGCCATTCCATACCCTCACGACTGGAACCAGGTACAACCTTCAGGCGCAGTTTCACAACAGACCATCCAGGATGCCGGCCTTGCTTTTCGGAATAAGCAGCAGGTTTTTGTAAAGCCTGGCCGGATTGAATGTGTACAGCGCTGCTTTTTTGGGTTTGAACAGACGGGTCAGTTTGCGCCGGATAAACGGGAAGCTGCGATGGGCCCAGTAGCCACGGTCATAATTGCTGCCCAGAACATGTATGTCATATTCCCGCATCAGGAACTGCATTTCCTCTGAGCCGCTCAGACGTTCGATGGTCAGCGGATCGTTCCACTCCATGGTGATAATGGGTTTATGCTGGCGCAGGGTGTTGTTCAGTCCCCGCAGGACAAAGGCTTCGTGGGCTTCCACGTCGAGCTTGATGAAATCAACTTTTTTGACCAGTGCCTTTTCCAGAGCCTGATCGCCAATACGTTTTTTAACCACCACGCTTTCCACTTTATTATCCCGCTTGTCGAAACTGGATGCGCCGACATTGCCATCCCTGACCATGTATATGGTGGTTTCATCGTCACGGGTATCAGACAGGGCAAAGGGAAAGGTGTTGACGTTGGCTATGTGATTGGCCTGTATGTTGTTCAGGAGCAGGGCATAGGCCGCAGGCAGAGGTTCAAAGGCCAATACCTGGCTGGCTACCTTGGAAAAGGCCAGCGTGTGGTTGCCGATGTTGGCACCAACGTCCATGACTACCGGGTTGTTGATTTTTTTCAACAGGGCCATCAGTAGCTGGAGGTTTTCCTTTTCGTACAGGCCGAAACGGGCAATCTTGTCGCCAACGTGGTCGTTGGTGAAAACCGTAATGTTATGGCCTAGTGAGGTGCGCAGGGTTCTGGTCTGGTCAGACATGGCATGTCCTCAGGTCAGGCAGGCCGGATCAAAAGCGTACTCACCCTGTAGCCAGCCGAACAGTTCCTGGACCATGGGGTGATCCTCTAACGGGCGGTACTTTTCCATCAGTTCTGCCCTGGTGCTTTCATCCAGTTTTTCCAGCCCCTTTTCCTGGAAGGCCGCGCTGTCCTCCTGCAGCAGGGGGGCCAGTTTTGGCGGACATAAAACGGCGCAGGCCTCCTCCAGCATGTTGTTACTCTCCAGTCCCTGGTATATCCGGGACAGGGTATACAGGGGCAGTTTGGACAGGTAGGCCTGATTCATGGGATTGGCCATATGGCCCTGGGCCAGGGATTTGAGGCCTTCATCCCGGTTTTCAAAAGGGTTCAGGTGGAGGTACCCGCAAAGGCGCTTGCTGTCATTGACCGGGTAGTTGTCCCACAGCAGCGGCTTGCGTTTGAAGCGGTCGGAAATCTCCAGCAGGTGATCATCCGGGAAGGATTCTGAAAAGACCCTCGGACCAGTCCAGAAAATATCGATGCGCGAATCCAGCTGAGCCCCCAGTTCCTCCAGATAATTATCGGGCATCGCGCCAAAAAATTGGGTCAGCGCGGGATCATAGGAGTAGTAGGTTGGGCAGAACATGAACTGGCGGGCAGAACTGGTTCGGGTGACATAGTCCATGATGTGTAGTTGCAGTGTGGCAAGGTCTGCCATGGCGCCCTGCATGTCATCGAACAGTATGCACAGCGTATCGGGATTGATGCTGTTGATCTCATCAATTTTACGTTCCAGGGCGGCCTTGCCTTCACTGGAAAATTCCCGGTAAAGCTCGAAGGGACTCAGGCCAATGCCAAACTCCACACCTGCCGAACGGTAATAATCGGAAAGCCCCCTCAGCGCCTCATGGTGATCGCGCGGACAGGGCGTCGTCCAGTGTTTGCGGAAGTAGACGTCATTTTTCGGGGCGTACAGGTAGGTGGTAAAGCCGTTGCCACTGAGAAAGCGTGCATAATGCCGCCGGGCTTCCCAGGACCAGGTTTTACCGAAGAATCCTTCGACTACCCCCAGCCTGAATGTCTTCACTTCTTTCATCGAGGCAAGTTACCTGAAGTCAGTGGCGACAGCATCAGTGTCCGTTGCCACTGGACCATTCATCAAACCCGTTTGGCCATGCAGTCCTTGACCCTGGCCAGTGCATCCTTGATGTTTTCTGTACTGCTGGCATAGGAGAAGCGGATATAGCCTTCCCCCAGATGGCCGAAGCTGGTGCCTGCAACAGTGGCGACACCCACTTCCTCGAGCAACAGTTCTTCCAACTGTTTTGATTTCATGCCTGTTCCGGTGATGTTCGGGAAAGCATAGAAAGCGCCCTTGGGCACGATGCAGGAAAAACCCGGTACATCATTGAGCAGTTCGGTGATCAGTTTGCGGCGTTCATCGAAAGTCTGGCGCATCACTTCCACGGCATCCTGCGGGCCCTGCAGGGCTTCGATACCGGCGATCTGCACGGGGGCAGAGGGGCAGGAGTTGCTGTTGATCTGAAGGCGCTCGGCGTGATCGATCAGGGATGATGGCCAGACACCATAGCCCAGGCGCCAGCCGGTCATGGAATAGGTTTTGCTCCAGCCATCCAGCAGAATGGTGCGATCACGAATGGATTCATATTCCATGAAGCTGACATGTTCCAGTCCATCGTAGAGCAGGCGGGCATAGATTTCGTCGGCCAGCAGAACCACGTTCGGGAATTTTTCCAGACCTTTCACGAAATAGTCGATGACATCCCGTTCCAGCACCCCGCCGGTCGGGTTGGCAGGCGTGTTGATGATGATCAGGCGGGTGTTGTCATTGATCTGGGCCAGCACACGGTCGGGATCAAAAGCAAAGCCGGTTTCTTCCAGCAGCTCGATCGGTACCGGTTTGGCACCGGAATAGTTGATCATGGATTCGTAAATCGGAAAGCCGGGATTCGGATACATGATTTCTGCACCGGGTTCACCGAACATCATGATGGCGAAGAACATGGTGGGTTTACCGCCTGGCACAATCATCACATTTTCGGGGTTGATGCTGACGCCACGGTACTTCTGGATATCGTTTGCAACCGCTTCCCTGAGCTGGGGCAGGCCCTTTGCCGGAGTGTAAAAATGAAAGCCGTCTTCCATGGCTTTCTTGCCGGCTTCGACAATGTTGTCCGGTGTTCTGAAGTCAGGGGCACCGATGCCCAGGTTGATAATGTCACGGCCGGCAGCCTCAAGCGCTTTGGCTTTGGCGAGAATCTTGAAAGCGGATTCGGTTCCCAGGCGGGACATACTTGCTGCTAGTTGCATAGTTTCCTCGTGGTGGATCATGGTTGGGTCCATGGGTGTCCATGGACAGCTTGTTTTTTCAGAGGGTTCTGGAAATCCTGGAACCTGCGTTTGCAGATTCCAGGTTGAATCCCCGGTCCGTCAGGAAGGGGCTATTATTCCACGATTGCGGAGTAGAGTCCTGCCCGAAGTTTCTGGAAATCATCCAGGCCGGGATTGGGAGACAGGGTTTGTGTCAGGTAAACCACCACCAGGTTTTCAACCGGGTCGACCCAGTAGGTGCTGTGATAAGCGCCGCCCCAGCCGTATTCACCGACAGAGCCCATGGTGCCGCGGGCGCCCACATCCTTGAGTACAGAGAAGCCCAGGCCAAAACCGGTGCCGGCCTGGAAGGGGATGCTGCGCAGGTGGTCACTGGTCATCAGCTCGATGGTTTTTGGTCCCAGAATACGCTTGCCGTTCAGGGTGCCGCCATTCAGGGTCATCTGCAGGAATTTGGCGTAGTCAGAGGCTGTGGAGAGCAGTCCGGCGCCACCGGAGAAGGTTTTGCCCGGGCCGTTCACATATTCACCCTGGGACTGCATGCTGCCGCCGTCAGGTGCTGGTTCAATGCCGTCATTGCCGTTACCCCGGTAAACGACGGTCAGACGGTTGGCTTTTTCCCGGGGCAGGAAGAACTGGGTATTGTTCATGCCTAAGGGTTCGAAAATTTCGTCTTTGAGGAATACATCGAGTGGTTTTCCGGAAGCCACTTCGATGACAGCCCCAAGGATGTCGATGTTGTATCCGTAGATCCACTGCTGTCCAGGTTGCGCCTGCTGGGGAAGCGCCGCCATTTTCCTCACCGTGGACTGGATGCCGTCAGTGCGACTAGCCAGATACCAGCCGGCAATACCGGCCTGTTCCCAGGCGCTGTTCACCAGGCTGCTGCCGCCAAAGCCGCCATAACCGATACCGGAGGTATGTGTAAGAAGATCACGCAGGTTAATGGGACGACTCAGGTCTTCAAGATCATACCCACCATTGTCATTGGGTACACCGACTTTGGCATTGGCCCATTCCGGAAAAAACTTGCTTAGCGGGTCGGCGATATTCAGGTCGCCGCGTTCATGGAGGATCATAATCCCGGTACTGACGATGGCCTTGGTCTGGGATGCGATACGGAAGATGCTGTCTTCCTGCATGACGATACCCGACTCGCGATTCTGCATGCCCTTGGCGGAACTGTAGACGATGCGGCCATCCTTCAGGATCAGGGTAACGCTGCCTGCAATTTGTCCCTTGTCTACATAGGACTGCAGTGTGGCATCCAGTGTATCAAGGCGATCACGATCGAAGCCGAGGCGTTCCGGACGCGTGCGTGAGAAATCCTGTGCCTGCAGTGCCGTTGCACTGACAAGCAGCAGAGACAGGATAAAAGCCCTGTGGGCCAGATGTAACAGTTTCATGATATTCCCCCTGATAGAAGAGTCTTGATCTTGGTGCGGTCAGAAAAAGATGGCAAGCACAAGGTCAGACAAAGTCAGGAGTATACTGCCATAAACGGCGGGCATGAAACCGTTTACCCGGAATCCGGACACCAGTGCATCACTGTATTTGAACAGACAGGGTGTCAGCATGACCAACGATAAGGAAGCGTTCATGAGGTATGACTTCATTTTCCATCAGTGCATGCGCCACTGACAGGGCTCGGGCGGAGGACAATGACCAGTTCGACGGGAAAGCCGATGTCTTGATATCGATGTTATCAGTATGGCCCTCGACTGAAATGCGGCCTTCGATATCCTTGACCAGGTCCCGGACCTTGTCGAGCACATCGATGAACTCCGGCTGCAGATCTGCAGACCCCGAACCAAACGAGCCCTTCTCCTTGATCCTGATGGTGATGGAACGGAAGCCGGATTCAATATCCAGCTGGCCGCCACGGATTTCCTTGTCCAGGCTGTCTTCCAGATTTTCCACATCACGGCGGGTCTCCATGACGAGTTCCTGGATCTGGGCCATCTTCTCTTCTTCGGTAAGCTCTTCAGCCGGTTTGGGATCCAGGGCCTGGTCAGGATTGATCTGGACGGTTTCATCAATACCCGAAGGATCCTTCAGGGCAATTCTTTCCTGCTGCACGCCAAAGGCATTTTTCATGGAGCCGGCGATGAGCTTGTACTTCTGGGCGTCGATTTCAGAAAACGACAGCAGCAGTACAAAGAAACACATCAACAGGGACATCAGGTCGGCAAAGGTTGCCATCCATTTGGGTGATCCGCCGGCTTCTTCCATGGCTCTACTCCTTCACTCCGGTTATCAGGCAGCAGCCGCATTGCCAACGGCTTTGGCTTCTTCAGCTTTCTTGCTTTCTTCCTCACGCTGCTTGGGATTCAGGTAAACCTGCAGCATGCCTTCCACAACACGGGCGTTATAGCCGCCTTCAATAGCCAGAATGGCGTCAATACAGATGGACTTGAGTTTCTGTTCTTCCTGTTTGCGCAAGGTCAGTTTGTCGGCGATGGGCAGACAAACCATATTGGCGAGCATGGCGCCATACAGGGTGGTCAGCAGGGCAACAGCCATTGCCGGACCGATGGATTGGGGATCTTCCATGTTGGATAGCATCTGCACCAGACCGATCAGGGTGCCGATCATGCCCATGGCCGGTGCCACGTCGCCTGCAGCAGTGAATACTTTGGCGCCCCAGCTATGGCGATCAATGGTTTGTTCCATATCCTTGTGCAGGATGTCGCGGATCACCTTGGGCTCATGACCGTCGGCCAGCATGCGCACAGCCTGGGCCAGAAATTCATTTTCGATTTCGACATCTTCCAGGGCCAGCAGGCCTTTCTTTTTCGCGATCTGTGAAATTTCCACGATCTTTGCAATCAGTTCCTGAGGCGGTTCATTGGCGTGCAGGAAGGCCCTGGAGGCCACCTTGAAAGCCCCGATGGACTGTTTCAGACTGAACTTGATCATGACCACCATAATGGTGCCAACACCAACGATCAGCAAAGAGGGTGCGTTGACAAAGATCAGCGGGCTGGTGTCGCCGCCAAATACAATCGCCACCAATACGATGGCAAAGGCGCCCAACACGCCAATTAAAGATGCAATATCCATGAAACTCCCTCTTCTTATTGGTTTTTTTGGTTAGTGATGTTTGAAATCATTGGTTTTTCCTGCCTGTTCTTTCAACCTGATCGCCTTTCATGGCTCCTCTACTCCTACGCTCTAGAAATACGACAATGACAGGGCAAACTTGAGGAAAAATTGGTGGTTTTTTCGGAGGTTTTGCAGTTTTGAAGCAAGGCGTTGTTTCTTAAGAAAATCCTGTTGGACGGCGTCTACGGAGGCGGGTAACAAAGGATTATCCCCAGGTGGCATTCAGGGACTGCCAGCAGAAAAAAACCGGCATGAATTCCTTCAACGTGAGTCGCAGTTTTATCCCTCATGATTTTGTTTTTGGGGTGGTGGGTGGTTAAATAGGTTCACTTTTTTTCAAGTACACGCACAACTTACAGGGAAAACTTGCCAATGATGAATCGCAATCGTCTGTTTCTGATCGCGCTGGCCAGCGCTCTGGCTGCCTGTGGTGGCAGTGAGGATGCCGGCACGAGTTCAACCATGGTTCCGGTCTCAGGGAGTGATGCCGTTGCCAGCCAGGAAATCGTCACCTGTCCCTCCGATCCGGGAATCTCCTATATCTGTGGTCTGATGAATGCCGAGGATCTGTTGACGGTCGGTGACACCGGTATGATCCTGGCGTCCGGGATGAGCGGCGAGGGCTTAACCGGGCACCTTTATCTGGTTAACCCCCTGGATGACACCTGGGAAGACCTGGTATTCGGGGATAACTACTATGCTGATCATGACCAGGCGGCCTATCCCGCTTGTCCGGGGCCGATGGATCTCAGTGATTTTGCTGCTCATGGTCTTGCCCTGAAGGAAACCGGCGATGCCCGTTTTGATCTGTACATCACCAGCCATGGCGCCCGTGAGGCCATCGAAATTTTTGATCTCGACCTCGGCGAAGGGGTGGCCGAATTGACCTGGAAAGGTTGTGTGCCAATGGATTCTGCCGTGATGCATAACAGTGTTGCCATCCTGCCGGATGGCGGCTTTGTGACCACCCAGTTCATGCGCTGGGATGCAGGTTTCGAATCCGTGTTTGCCGAGGAGCCAAACGGTGGCGTTGTGGAATGGCATCCCGGTGGGGAACCGGCACTGATTGACGGCACCATGGAACATGCACCGAATGGCATCGTGGTCTCTGATGATGGCCGTTATATTTTTATCGCGGCGTTTGGCGGACACAGCCTGGTGCGTTTTGATCGCAGCCAGACACCGGTTGCCAGCACCTCGGTTGCCCTGGATATTGCTCCTGACAATGTACGCTGGGGCGAAACCGGCAAACTGCTGACAGCTGGAAATAACAACGACGGTAATGGCTGGTCGGTGGTCGAAGTGGACGCCGGGACCATGGAGGCAACAGTGGTTGGCTCATTTGACCAGAGCATTGCCATGCAGGGTATCAGCACTGCACTGCAGGTAAATGACGAGTTGTGGGTGGGTACCTACAGCGGTGACCGCATCGCCTATTTCCCCAAACAGTAAGTCTTTTTAAACATGCCAGTGATCCAAGGGTCACTGGCATTTTTTTATTTCAGTTTTCAGGAGATTTCCAAATGATACGTAAGTTTGCAGCTTTGCCACTGGCCATCATGGCCGTGACCTCAACCCAGGCTATCGCCCAGGACGAGGATGATTTCGATGCCAGCATCGCCTTTGGCTATGTCGGTACCTCGGGTAATACGGATACGGATACCTACAACCTGGAATTCCTGATGCCACTGACCACAGACATGTGGCTGCACAATGTCAAATTCCAGGCTCTGGGTTCCCAGGAAAATTCCCAGGCCAAGGCTGAACGCTATTACCTGGAAGACAAATCGGACTATAACCTGGACGAAAACCAGTACCTGTTCATCAAGGGCAGCTACACGGATGACCGTTTCAGTGGTTTTGAATACCAGGCTGCAGTTTCAGCCGGTTATGGTCGCTACCTGATAAAGCGGGATCGTCTGGAATTACAGGGCTTCGGTGGTGCGGGTTATCGTCGCAATGATGTGACTGATGCCGGTACTGAAGGAGAGGCAATCTTCACCCTGGGTGAAAAGTTGTCCTGGGCAATCAGTGACAATGCCAGCCTGACCCAGAGCTTCACGACTGAAATCGGTAATGACCGGACTGTGTCAGTACTGGACCTGGGCGTGGAAGCCAACATCATTGGTGATATCACCACCAAGATTGCCTTTCAGGCTCGCAACAACTCGGATGTGCCTGAAGGGCGCAAGAAAACTGACACCCTCATGTCTGTAAATTTGGTTTATTCGTTTTAGTAAGTTGCAGCTACTGCACTCGTAATCTTTTCGTTGAAAACGTCCTCAGTCGGTCATTTACTATTAGTAGTACTAGTACACTCCCTCCCTGTGGGCGTTTTCGCCTCAATATGACTTCCCTCGCTACGCTGCCAGCGCATAGTTGCAACTAATTAATGGTTTACTTGCAACGGTTGATCAGGCTGTTTGTGGATGAATCGAAACTGCTTGTTTCATTGGGATCAATCAGTGCCTGGTAAATATCCTTGCTGAGGATCTTGCCCAGTTCGACGCCGTACTGGTCGAAGGCATTGATCCCCAGAATCACGCTGCGGACAAACACCTTGTGCTCATAAGCGGCGATCAGTGCGCCAAGTGTGGCCGGGGAGAGATCGTCCAGGATTATTGTGTTGCTGGGACGGTTGCCGGGAATGGCCTTGTGTGGCGCGATCCTGGCAGCTTCCTGTTCATCAAGGCCCTGGGCCAGCAATTCTCTTTTCGCATCAGCCAGGGTTTTGCCATTAATCATGGCCTGGCTCTGGGCAAAACAGTTGGCCAGCAGTTGCTGATGACGTTCCTGCTCGGCATGGTGGGTCTTGGCCACAGCAATGAAATCTGCCGGAATCAGGTGTGTGCCCTGATGGAGTAACTGGTGGAAGGAATGCTGACCATTGGTGCCGGCACTGCCCCAGATGATGCCGCCGCTGGCAAGGTCGAGTAGTTCGCCATCCCGTGTCACCGATTTCCCCAGACTTTCCATTTCCAGTTGCTGTAAAAAGGCCGGGAACAGGGCCAGGTGCTGGCTGTAGGGCAGGATTGCCCGTGAACCGGCGTTCTGGAAGTTCAATGTCCAGCATTCCAGCAGGGCAAGCATTACCGGCAGATTTTCCCGCGAGTTGCCACTACGAAAATTTTCATCCATGGCATGGGCACCGGCGAGCAGGGTACGAAAGTTTTCCATGCCGGTACCCAGTGCTATCGGCAGGCCGATGGCTGACCACAGGGAATAACGACCACCGACCCAGTCCCACATGGGGAAAATATTGCTTTCTGGAATACCAAACCTGCCAGCTTCCTCCAGGTTGGTAGTCACGGCAACAAAATGACTGGGCAGGTCGGATACGCTGGCCCCGGAATCCAGAAACCATTGTCTGGCTGCCTGGGCGTTCAGACGTGTTTCAAGCGTGGTAAAGGTTTTGGAGGCAACGACAAACAGGGTGGTGGCCGGGTCGAGTTCAGCCAGTACCTGATCAAGGTGGGCTGGATCCACGTTGGATACGAAATGGCAGCGGATGCCATCCAGGTGCACATCACCCAGGGCGCTGTAGACCATGGCAGGCCCCAGGTCAGAGCCGCCAATACCGATATTTACCACATCCGTTATGGGATCCCCCTGAAAGCCCCGCCATTGCCAGTGGGTCACGGCATGGACAAAAATTTCCATTCGGTCCAGTGTTTCATGGACCAGTTGTTCAGCGGAGGTTTTTCGCTCAGGCGAACGCAGGGCCACATGCAGAACAGCACGCTGCTCGGTGTTGTTGATGATATCCCCCTGGAACATGGCGGAAATGGCTGTGTCCAGATCAGCCTGATGGGCAAGCTCGATCAGTAAATCCAGGCCCTGTTGATCTAACAGATTCTTGGAATAGTCCAGGTACAGACCTGCAGCCTCCAGTGAAAACCGGCCCACTCGTGATGAATCCGACGCAAAAAGCGTACTGATGCTCTGGTTTGCCAGTGTCTCATGATGCTGAACGAGGGCCTGCCAGGCAGGTAAATGAGTCGGAGAAGCCACGGGGTATCCTGAGGGAAAATAGTCAGTAAATTTTACCCCATATATTGATCAAAATCGTGGTCATTGGTACTATGCGCGGCCTGTGAACATGAAGCTTCGCTTAGAAGCATTCACAACCGATTTTGCCGGCATAGCTCAGCCGGTAAGATAGAGAGCAGCAACTACATGTTTTCTGTCTGCTAGAAAGAATTTACGATTTTGCCGGCATAGCTCAGCCGGTAGGATAGAGAGCAGCAACTACATGTTTTCTGTCTGCTAGAAAGAATTTA
>Ga0181593_10000427_pt1 | contig 36488 bp, 28 predicted proteins | sample 071ome_19_FD_133756 | JGI IMG/M metagenome (GOLD analysis project Ga0181593, IMG submission 133756) | Coastal salt marsh microbial communities from the Groves Creek Marsh, Skidaway Island, Georgia - 071413AT metaG (megahit assembly) | ecosystem: Environmental > Aquatic > Marine > Intertidal...
CTACAATCAAAGATTTTTTTCTGGGTGGGCGCACTCTACCCTGGCCCGCGGTTTCGGGCTCGATCATCGCGACGGAAATAAGCGGAGTGACTTTTATCGGGGTGCCAGGGATGGTCTATGCCGCAACCGGGGACTTCACTTATTTGCAATGGGGACTGGGTTCCATCCTCGCCCGCATCCTCGTGGGAATCTACTTTGTAAGAGCATTCTATGAAAAGGAAATCTACAGCCCGTATGATTACATGGGCAACCGGTTGGGCATAGGCGCCAAGAGACTGGCTACGATAATTTTCCAAATTGGGGGAGTTCTTGGCCAAAGCGTCCGTGTATTGGTGGCCGCCCTCGCCCTCAAGGTGGTGACACCACTTGAATTTGAGCATTGCATATGGATCATTGGCTTGTTTGCGGTGGGATGGACATGGATGGGGGGAATGCGCACGGTGATCTGGACGGATGTGATGCAATTTTTCCTCTTTGTTGGAGCGGGCCTGCTTTCCCTATTTTGGATACTTTCTCACCTAGATAGCGGATGGGCCCAAATGGTACAATCTGCCGAAGATGCAGGTAAATTTACCCTGCTTAATCTAACCACAGACCCTGCTGTCGGGTTTACCCTTTGGGTGGCGATCATCGCGGTGCCTTTTCAAAACCTGAGTGCTTTTGGGGTGGACCAACTCAATGCCCAACGAATGTTTTGCTGCCGAGATGCAGGGGATGCCCGCAAGGCAATGATCGCAAGTTCTGCCGCTTTGCTCCTTACCACGCTGATGCTCTTTGTGGGTACCGCTCTTTATGCTTATTATGAGCCGATGCGGGCGGCGGGCACGGAGCCTGCAATTTTTCATGAGGATGGAAATTTTGTTTATCCAGTATGGATCGTAACGGAACTGCCCGCGGGGTTGCGCGGGTTAATTCTGGCCGGAATTTTTGCCGCTGCCATATCCAGCTTGGACTCCATCCTGGCTGCTCTTTCCCAAACCACTCTTTCCTTAATTCGTGATCGTAAAAAGGATGACAACCATGGCGATAGCCAGGATTTGTTTCTCTCCCGCGTACTGGTGCTTGTTTGGGGAATTCTATTGGCTGCCTTTGCGGTGGAACTCGATGGATTACGGGGAAAAGTAAATGTGGTGGTGCTTGCCTTTGGTATGATCTCCTACACCACCGGACCGATGCTGGGCATGTTCCTGGCCGCCCTACTGACCCCACGGGCAAGTGCCAAGGGATTGAGCCTGGGTTTTGCCCTATCCTTTGCACTGGTCGCCTACCTACGGCCAGACTTTTACCAAATCCTCCTAAACTTTGATTTGATCACCCTCGAACAGGTCGAACCATTGAGCGGGTTGGAGGTGATGGGGGAGAAACTCCAAATAACGATCAACACAGCCTGGGCATGGCCGGTTACCGTATTTCTTACCTGGGGATGCGGACTCCTGTTCCCCAAATCAATCAAATGAATAAGCCCGTACTTTTCCCACCGCCCAAAACAGTAAGCTTGGGAGATGCTGCCTTGTCACTGCCAGGATCGATTACTTTTCATTGCGAGGATGAATCCTTTCTCTCTGGAGTTAGGCCTTGGATAAAGAAGTTAAACTTTTCAAGAGGCTCGATGGAAAAGAGCCTCCTGAAAATAAGGAAAAATAAATCTCAAGATCCAGAGGGGTATATTTTATCGATAACCCCCGATGGAATTTCCTTAGAAGCCTCCTCAGGAAAGGGAGTTTTTCGTGCATTGAGTACCTTGATTCAAATCATTAACCATGCAGGAGATCCCAGTTTACCGTGCCTCCATATAGAGGACTCCCCCACCCTTGCACGAAGGGGGTTCATGCTCGATTCAAGCAGGTGTAAGGTCTTAAAAATGGAAGAGGTTTTTGAGCTGATCGACCTCCTCGCCAGCCTGGGCTACAATGAATTACAGCTCTATGTGGAACACACATTTGCATTTAAAAAACATAAAACTGTGTGGAAGGAGGCATCCCCGTTTACGGCTGAAGAAATCCAGGAAATTGACCAGTACTGCTCCGATCGTTTCATCGAACTGGTGCCCAACCTAAATTCTTTCGGGCATTTTGAGAGATGGTTAATCCACGAGGAATACCAAGATATGGCCGAGTGCCCGAATGGATTCCTCCGCGAAACACCCTACATGAAGCGGGATCATGGCACCACCCTTCGTCCAAACGAGGAAAGCCTGCATTTTATTGATTCTCTCTACGCCGAATATCTGCCAAATTTTTCTTCCAAAAAATTTAATGTAGGACTCGATGAACCTTGGGAATTGGGACAGGGATGGAGCCAGCAGGAGGTGGAAAAAATAGGAAAGGATAGGGTCTACCTCAGGCACTTGGACGGGATTCGAAGACTGGTGGAGAAGCATGGCAGGCAGATGCAGTTCTGGGCGGATGTTCTTCTTGAAAAGCCAGAAAATGCAAAACTCCTATGCCCAACGGCCTCTCCAATTATTTGGGGATACGAACCGGAGCATCCATTTGATGAACAGGCACGGGTGGTCGCAGAATGCGGGCTTTCTTTCTGTCTTGCCCCGGGTGTGGCAACCTGGAGGTCGCTGTGTGGCCGATGGCAAGTGGCCAGAAAAAACCTGACAAATGCCTGTAAAAATGCACAGAAACATGGTGCGGAGGGTATGCTGATCACGAGCTGGGGAGATTGTGGAAACCACCAACCCTGGCCAACTCTTTATCCTGGTTTATTTCATGGAGCCGCCCTTTCTTGGACAGGTAAAGAACTGGAGGAACAAGAGGTGGCAGTGGCCATAGACCGAATGGTCTATTCCACTCCAAGTGCAGGGATGGGAAATTGGTTGATCGAATTGGGGAAAATAGACGAACAAATCGGTGCACATATGCCCAACACTAGCCTGGATTGGTGGATTCTTTTTGCCGCCCGGGCAGACCTGCTGCGGGATGCCCTACCTAAGCAGGTAAGGACCCATCAGATCAGAACGGGATTGGACGCAATATCCGAGGCAAAAAAATCGGTCCCCCATGCAAACAATAATCCTGTCCTTGAGCAGAGTATTGAGGAACTGAGCTGGGGTTTGGATGTATCTGAAATTTGCCTCACTCAGGGAATGCGTATTTTAAAATCTTCGCACAACGAGGCGCCGATCGAAACCACTCCCTTGTTGGAACGGTTTCAGCGAAATTGGCTTAAACGGGCAAGGCCTGGTGGCTTAAAGGAAGCATCTACCCTGCTCACTGAAGCACTGGCTGCACTCGCAGAGGAGTGACCAAAGCCTTAGAGGGGCACCGCTAGTGGGGATCAAGCTCGGGAACCTCACAGGCGATCGCATCTGCGAGTATGCGTCCGGATGGAAGCAGATGGATAAACCCCTTTTTAGATTCCTCGGCTAATCCCTCCTTAATTAATCGGTGGAAAAATTTTGATATTGCAGAAAAACAATGGGTAGGAAGATCAAAACGGTTCGCAATATCTCCCAATTTTATTCCGCCATTCATCCGCAAACCAAAGAGAACGGCATCGCGTGCAAAATCTTGAGAAGTTAGGGTTTCCTCCTCCAGGTATTCGGGTTGAGCATGGTTGATTAACCAATGTGACCACTGTTCCACATCCGCCAAATTTTTACGCCTCGATCCCCTAATTTGCGAACAGGCCGAGGGTCCATACCCAATCCATTCATTCATCGCCCAGGTATTAAGGTTATGCAGGCAAGCATGACCCTTGCGGGCGTAGTTGGAAATTTCATACTGCTCATAGCCATGAGAAGGCAGATATTCCCAGGCAAATTCGTAAAAGGTGGCTTCCCGCTCAGGATCGATTTTGGCCTGCCCTTTGGAAAGACGCAAATACATGGCAGTGTCCTCTTCGAAAGTAAGACAGTAGGTGGAAAGATGATCGGGTTGAAGAGCAACGGCTTGGTCGAGATCCTTTTCCCAGTCCAAAAGGGATTGCCCAGGAGCCCCAAAAAGAAGGTCGAGATTAACAGAAGAAAATCCGGCATCCCGGATCGCTTGATAAGCCTCAAAAGTCTTTGTTACCGAATGTTTACGACCCAGAGCTTCCATATGAACGGGATTGAATGTCTGTACGCCCATAGAGATTCGGTTCACACCCCCATCCTTAAGAACCTTTAGTTTTTCAGGAGTAATTTCAGAGGGAGCCAGTTCCACCGACCATTCATAATTTGCGGAAAGATCGAGATTGCTAACTAGCCCAGTTAATCGCGAAAGCTCCTTTGGTTTTAGCAACCCTGGGGTTCCTCCTCCTATGAATAGCGTGGATACTTGACGATCGGGTGGAAAACGAGAAATTTCATTCTCCAATCCAAGAAAGTAAGAATCCATCCGCTTTTTGCTTGGTTTCTCCTGATAAAATGCGCAAAAATCACATGTGGTGGAACAAAATGGCACATGGATGTACAGCGCGAGCGCTAGTTTCTTGCGCCCGAGCAGTTCCTCGTTTAACACGGGAAGATCACTATCTTTCTTCGTCTGATTCACATGATTATGAAATTCGCTACCAAACTACTCGTTTTTTCTCTCTTGTCAGTAAGCATGTGGTTGTACACTGGTTGCCAACAACCAAACTTCATCAACCTTACATCTTCCAACCTGAGTCAAAATCCATCCGGTATTTACACCCTACAAACTGAACTTGATGTACAGGACCGTGGGATAAGCAATGAAACATTGGAGGTATTTGCCGTAGTTGGTGGAGAAAAACTTCCAATGGTACAGGATGAATTGAATCCAGATCTCTGGAGTTGCGATTACAAATTGCCAGGCGGGTTTGATGAAGCCACCTATTATTTCGAAGCTCAATACACCAAAACTTCGGATACTGGAGAAACCAATGTACGTCGGGTGACCAGCGATTTACAGGTTTTCCGTTTGGAAAATCGCTATGTCGGCAACCTCGGTGCTTACAGGGGACCGGTAGGCTCTGAAATTGCGGTGCAGGGCCGGGGCTTTACCAAGTATGATCGAATAAAGGTAGGTGAGAAAGAAACGACCACCCGTTATGTGTCTGAGAATGAGCTACGTTTCACCGTTCCTCCTCTACCCTCTGGCCTTGATTACTCTGTAAAGCTCTCAGGAGGTGCCCATGGATCTTTGGAAATTGGGAATTTCAGAATAGATGAGAGTCAACTCGGCGTGGTTCCCACAAATTTGGAAGTGCAGTCAGGAGATACCGTTACCTTACTTTTTAAAATAGATTACGAGGCCCCAGCAGGTGGGGTAGCCGTGGATGTTAAAACCAATATTCCTCTTTCCGTTATCATGCCCGAGGCCATAATTTCTGAGGGCGACAAGACGGTCAACATCCCTATTAAGGGTGGGCAACCGGGCGAAGGGAAACTGGTGATCACTGCTGATGGCTTTGAGGGAGTGGAAGTTCCCATCAAAGTATTCTAAACCCAAAGATTCTTGATCTCCCCGGCAGGGAGAACATTGAATATGACCGGGGAAGCTTTAGTATCGGTAGTCATTCCTGTATACAACCGGGCATCGCTCCTTCAACGTGCACTCGATTCTGTAAAAAAACAAACTCTTCTACCCAACGAAATTATTGTTGTGGATGATGGTTCAACTCAGGGAAGCTTGGATCGTGTTAAAGACTCGCACAATGATGTAAAGTGGCTGAGGCAGGAAAACGCAGGCGTGGCTGCTGCAAGAAACAGCGGCATTAAGGAGTGTAAGTATGAGTGGATTGCCCTGCTCGACTCAGATGATGAATGGACTCCCCAAAAGCTGGAATGCCAGATTCATCACATTCGCGCAAATCGGGATTGTAGAGCCGTTCATACCGAAGAAAAATGGATACGTAATGGCAATGAAGTCTTACCTCCCCAATATTTAAATAAAGAACCAGACCGTCTTTGGGAACGCAGCTTACATCACTGCTTAATCTGCCCATCTTCTGCCCTTCTCCACAAATCGGTATTTGAACAGATTGGGCGGTTTAATGAGGCCCTCTTGACATGCGAAGATTATGACTTCTGGCTCCGTATGTTATTAGAAATACCCATAGGACTGGTGAAAAAAAAGTTGGTGATCAAGCATGGTGGGCATGCAGACCAACTCTCGACCACGACATGGGGAATGGATCGTTTTCGCGTACAGGCACTGATCAAATTATCTAACCGTCAGGATCTCGATCCAAGCAGAAGAGAAAAGCTACGAGAAGTCATCAGTAAAAAATCCAAGATACTCGAACAAGGAGCACGCAAACGTAACAAGCTCGATCAGGCAGAGCAGTATGCAAATTTACATAAGCAATATTCAACACGAAGCAGATCCTTGACTGTTTTGACCAAGAGATGAATTTCTTAATTGCCACACAAAAAGAAGCGGCTCCGGTCATAGCTGCATACAAGTTGCAAAAAGATCAGGGCTGCCCTTATCCCTTCTATTTCAAAGATGATGTAAGGCTCGTAATATCGGGGATAGGCAGCCTACAGGCCGCAGCGGCCACGGCCTACTTGATGGGTCGTTTCCCAAAGAAAAATCAAGTTTGGATAAACCTGGGAATTGCAGGTCATGGAAGCCTTGAATATGGGGATGTTTTCGTAGCTGGGAGGATCCTTTCTGCTTCTGAACCAACCTGCTTTTATCCACCACAAATTATAGAATCCGAAATTCCAATCAGTGAACTGACTACTGGTAATGAGGCACAGGTGAACTATCGTGCTGAGATGGGATATGACATGGAAGCTCATGGATTTTATCAAACTGCCTGCCTATCGAGTACAAGGGAACTTGTTCAGGTATTAAAAATTGTTTCGGATAACCCAAGCACTCCAATTACGGAGTTTAAACCTGAGCAGGTAACCAGTTTGATTGAAAACAAGCTGTCCATTATTGATCAGTGGAAAGAAGCTCTCGAAAAAGCTTATCTTGAGATCAAAACACCACCACAAGTGGAGAAGACTTTTGTTCTCATCACGCAAATAGCCCGGTTTTCCTCTACCCGTGCACATCAGCTCAAGACCCTTCTCCAACAGGCTTGGGCATTGGGTGTAGATTTTGATACTTTAGAGCCGATTTATTCATCTACCGCAAGTTCCAAAGAGATTATCACCAATCTGGAAAAATTGCTTGCCCCCAAGCGCATTCTTCTATGATCGACCTGGTTTACATTGAAGAATCGATAAGAGAGCACCCGGGAACGATTGAAATCCTTTCCCGCTTTCCTAAAGCGACTCTTCTTTCCTGCACACACTACAAAGAAATATTCAACCCATCGGGGCAGAACTTTAGATTACAAAAAAGAAAGCCCGCCCTTATTTTAGCCAAACAAACCGGTAAATTCATTCATCCAATACCCCCATCGTATGGAGTAGGAGGAAATCATAACTATTACTTTTCGCATCTATTAAACTGCTTGTACGACTGTAGGTATTGTTTTTTACAGGGCATGTATCCATCGTCTCATTTTGTACATTTTATTAATGCCGAAGACTTTCAATCGGCTATCTCCAAGGCCAGTCATGAGACCGAGGAAGAAAGCTGGTTTTTTTCAGGTTATGATTGTGACAGCCTAGCTCTTGAATCAATTACCAGATTTGCTCATGGAATGATTCCTTTCTTTCGCGAACTTCCCAATGCATGGCTTGAACTTCGCACCAAAAGTACCAACCTTAAGGTATTGGAAAACCACAGCCCCCTGAAAAATGCGGTCGTAGCGTTTAGTTTTACCCCTGAGGAGATATCAAAACAAACCGAATGGAAAGTCCCCCCTCTCCATGCCCGCATTCAGGCGATGAAAAAAGTAGCCGCTATGGGGTGGAAAGTTGGGTGGAGAATTGACCCTGTGATTGATTGCCAGAACTTTGAGCTACGTTATGCCAAATTATTTGATTCACTGCTTAGTAAACTTCCAATGAAGAAACTGCACTCAGTAAGCCTAGGTGCGTTTCGAATGCCATCTGGGTTCTTTAAGAAAATGCAAAAAACTTACCCGACAGAGCCCTTATTTGCCGGAGAACTGGAAAAGCGATCGGGTATGTTTGCCTACAAACAGGACTTGGAACAAAAAAGATTAAAAACTTGTGAAAAACTGCTGTTGGAGCGAATACCCCAAGAGAAATTGTTTTCCTGTAAAAGCCCAGTTGTGAACCCCAAATAAGCCTGCCTTAAAGAACAGTCGGCAAGGGAGTCGTGAATTGTAAAGCAAGTAAGTTAGCGGACTCTTCCTTCACAAGCATGGGAAATGATGAACCACTCACGAGAGAGACCTTATAATCATGGTATTCTTTCCGAAAGCGACTTTTTAGGGTGAAGTCAGAAATTTTACTCCAATTTGTAGTTCCTGTAACAAAGGAATGAATAATTTCCCAGGCTGTGGAATATTCATTCTCAGAAATTCGTAATTTAGGAAGACTTAATTCCGGTAGTTTTTTATCAATATATTTTTCGATGCAAAGATGTTTAAAGAAGGCTCTCTCTTCAGGTTTAAGCTCATTCCAATCCCGCCCATCGTTTTTTCCCCAGGAACTCATCGGCCAGACCCTGGCATAAGAAGATTCTTTCCATTTCTCTAAGCAAGATCTACGCTCTTCAGTCCGCTCTCTATGAATTACACGAAGGATGCTCTGCTGAGATGCAATCAGCCTGGTTTCCTGCTTGGCTAATTGCTCAAGTCTGGAAAGCACCTGCAACTTAACTTCCTGTGATGCCATATCGTTTTGGATGGCAGTCTCTGCTTTCAATATGGGGCAAAGGGAAAACAAAAGAGAAGCTACAAAATAATTTTTCATCGTAGATTTCATAATTTAAGCAGTTAGTGTATTTACACTCTCAGCCATGAATGTTGGTTTTGCAAAAAAAAAATGAAAAATCGAAAAACAATCCTTATTGCCTTTTTAGGAAGAGTTGTCTAAAGAAATAATCAGGACGCCACCTTAGCTCAGTTGGTAGAGCGCCTCACTTGTAATGAGGATGTCGTCAGTTCGACCCTGACAGGTGGCTCCATTTTTAACCCTAAACTTTAGCCTAAAAGTTCCTCAGGGTTAAAGATTGAAGTAAAGTAATCTGAGACACAAGTGTTCTACAAGATGAGTTTATTTCGGTCTCTTTGTAGGTTAAAAATTAGCTCGATCATGGAGCCATTAGGAGATCCGAAGAGTTGAGTTAAACGACAAAGAGGAAAAGAAGTCTATAACTGTTCTAGGGATACCAACAGAACGAAAATCTAGAGAGAATTTTCAGTTGCTGGCTACTTTTTCCCTCCTAAAAAGTAATCTCCAAATCAAAAGAAACATAAATATAATGCATGTGTGCCAAAGGAATAAAACGACCCATACCCATGACTGATTTACTTCCAGCCATGCAAATCCGTAGGTCACCGCTTCCCCACTACTTCCCAATGATGGGAAAAATAGGGTAAGTGGAATAAAAATCATAAGCATGGGAACATTCAAAGGAATGAGGTGGGTAGGCGTGATCACAAGACTACCCACCATCGAGCACAAAAGTAACTTTTTAAGCCAGTGTAAATTTTTGAATTTTATAGAAACTAAATGAGTGGTTAGATCTGAACTCCTCCATAGCAAACAAGGCTAGAACTGGACGGTGAGAGAAGAACTAGTCGTGGGAACAGTTTGATTTCCTACAAAGACGAAAATTTAAAATATGGGCACAGACAAGGGAAAACCCACCCATGGTAGTTAGAAAGGATTCCCAACCATGAGGAAATAAACCACTGGAAAGAAACGAGTGACAATCATTACATGAATGGCCATGAAAAAAACCGTAGACTATACCACTTGTTAAAAACAGTATCCCCAAAATAAAGAATGTAATGACTGAGCGGTTCTTATGCTTACCACATCCAATGAACATTGATAAAACAGTGAGGGGAACGACCAACAAAAGCATCCAGATGTGAAAGTTACTATCCGTCCAAAAAGTGGTGGCAATGATTGGAAGAGAAACCACTAAAACCGGAGTAAGAAGGCAATGAACAGCACAAACCATAGCAAGGCCCATCCCTAACCGATCAAGCCAAGCCCAGGGGTGAGATGTAGATGAATTGCAAGTAGTTGTAGTGGAATTGTCCAGAATGTATGATTTAGCCAAATTGTGTTGCCTCTTGCAATCTTTTTGCAATTGGAATTTGTGAAAAACTAATAAAATTTATAAATTAGTAATACTTATTATCTTTATAAGAATTAATTTAGTTTTTTTTTGACTTATTGAGAGATGGCGAGGGATAGTAGGAATACAAGCTATACGCTCCTGTTTAAAACAGGAACATCAGTTCAAAAAGGCTCCTCCCTCGTCGTGATTACAATCACCGAGGGAGGTTTTTTTTTGACCTAAATATGAAAATACCCTCTTGTATTTGTACTATTACTCATTGCCCTCATATTTATTACTTAACTTTTTTTGTACTTCTCAGTTCAGGACAATTGATATCGAGGATAGGAGATTCCAAAAGTAAACTCGAGGGACGGTTACTTAAGTCAAACGGAATTGTTCTGCGGGATGATGATCTTATACAAACTAGGCAAACTGGTATGATCTACCTAGATTTTGAAGAATATTTCCCGAAACCATATCAGGTGAAATTATATTTCAAATCTTCAGACGGTTCCCGCCCAAAACTCAATGAACTGGCAAACCCGATACTTTCGCAAGCCTTTGACCGCCGCCCTCCCCCTAGAAAACCCCTAAATGCGATCAAATCTCCCGATAAAAACCTCCTCGAAGGATGGGAATTGCATGTTCTTTATGTTAAAGGCTATTCCGTCCTCGAGGTTTACAAAAAAACATCAGAGGTTACAGAGCATGAAATTAAACATCTTTTGGCATTACAATCCGGCAATTCATTCTGGATAGAATCCACACAAAATGAACTTTCTGAAGGTGACTTCTCTGCCTTTGGTTTTTCCTTATTAAGAAACGATGGTTATTTGAGAATGAAAAAGCTAAACTCCCGATCGATCATGATTTTTCGTTCCCAAACTGATCAATATCTTTTCGAAGCCATGGAAAAAGAGAAGTTCAATCTGGCACCGGAAAGTATCAAGGGATTTTGATTTTTTATTGGTTTTTCATAACACCTTCCATGTTTAGGTTTTTGAAGACACAGAAAAAAACTCAAATTTAACCAACTCTATCTTGAAATTTTCCTTTTTTTTTATGGGCTAGTATACTTTTTGCTTCGGCAACTCCCCTTTTGGCAGAGGAAGAATATCGAACATAGAAAAATAATACTGGACAAACGATCGAGGCAAGGTTCATCAAAAGGATTGGTAAAAAAATTAAAATTGAGCGAACCGACGGACGGGCTTTCATCCTCTCACCGGACTTGTTTTCCAAGCAAGATCGTAAATACCTCGAAAACTTGAAAAACAAAGTGATTTTCAGATCACCCAAACCATTCCCTGAAAACTACACAGGAGCAATCATCCTGATAGGCATTTCAGGTGAAGTTAAGATTTGGGAAAGCCAAGATGGGAGCCGTTACGAAGACGCAAAGTCACACCCGGGAAAAGTGGGAGACATCCTTGCGCCAAGGACGGCAATCACTACGGGATCGGGAGCGGAAGCAATCCTTCTCTTAAGCAACGGCACCCAGGCAATGATTGGGGAAAGTTCTCACCTTGGGTTATCCGCTTTTTGGCAGGTCGAATTTGAGGGATCAGAAAAGAGAGTATCCGAAATTAAAGAAGAGATCAGCCCATCTCGTACTGTCCTCGAACTTAAGAGCGGGGAATTGGTCATGGATGTAAAAAAACTCCGCAAAGACTCCTCCTTGCTAATCGAAACCATGCTTGGTCAGGCGGGGATAAGAGGGACAAAGTTCAGAATATTAGTGAACGAAGTGTCAACCACTCTCGGGGTATATGATGGAACCGTTGCCTTCCTCGATAAAAATAATGAAATCAAGACAGTCACGGAAGGAAAGAATCTAGGAATAAAGAAAACGGGCGAATCTGATTTTCTTAATCTATCAAGTAGTCAAAGATTACGAATCCAACAAGCCATTGAAAAGTGCACTAAGGAATCAACCAGTTATTCCACAGCACAGCTAGCCAGCGTTACCGAACAGGCAAACAAACGGGGCACACAAAATATCATAAATGATAGAGGTGCATTGCAAAAACAGATCGATGAATTGGTTAAAAAACATGGATCAATTCGAAAAATTGAAGAGATCGTTATCGATCATGCCGAGGTGAGCGACTTGAGCGATTTGAATAAATTATTCAACCTTAAAAGCCTCAAAATCGAAGGTGCTTACGCAAGGACAATCCTCACCAAACTTCCATCGTTTAATCAGTTACAAAAATTGGAAAACTTAAAGATTACTGCGGCATTTAAGCTCAAGGAGATTCAGTCAATTGGTGATCTTACCAGCCTATCCTCCCTTTTCATTGGCTGGACATCTGTTGAGAATTCCGAATTCCTTAAAAAACTCAAAAAACTTGAAAATTTATCTATCAACTACTGGAAAACGAAAAATTTAGACCATCTTCAAAACTGTCAAAAATTAGTAACTTTGAAACTAAGTGCAGCATCTGAGCTTTCCGATATTTCAGCCCTTTCAGAATTAAAAGAACTTACCACACTGGAGATGACCCAAACGAAAATAGAAGATATTAAGCCAATCAAAAATCTTCGTAAATTAAAGAGGCTAGTTCTAAAATCAGCTCAATCCATCAAGGACTACTCGCCTCTATTGGGAATGAAACAACTTGAAAGCTTAAATCTTGAAGACACCGGGATAAGTGAAAAGGATCAAAAACGATTGTTAACCGTTTTACGGAACTGTAAAATTACTTTTTAGAAGAAGAACTTCTCTGCTCCGCCTGAGTTAAAAAGGTACGAAAGCTTGGTTCAGTTGGAACAAGTTCAACCAGTCTCCGAATATGGGGAAGTGCCTCATTCCAGCGTCCTCGCTGGGCGAGCAACTCACTGATTCTTTGCCGATATTCAGGACTATCGGGCTGCAAGCGGATAGATTGCTCGAACGAACGAACTGCTTCCTCCATCCGGTTGCTTTGCCAGTAAGCAATGGCTAGGTTGTAAGATACGCGTGAATTTTGGGACAAATAGCCCGACGCCCTTTCGAGTGAACGAATGGCTTCTGGTAAGCGTGCTTTATCCTCTGCCAGCAGTAAACCCAAAGAGTAATGGATCTGACCCCAGGTGGGCTGAATGCGCGCAGATTCCCGAAGTAGCATTTCTGCCTCTCCATTTCGTTCCTGGGAGCTGAGAAGAGTGGCAAGATTTAAGCGTGCAGGCACAAAGAATTCATCCCGAACGATCGCATTTCTATAATGTTTTTCTGCTTGCTGGGGTAGTTGCTGATTTTCAGCAAGGATTCCAAGAGAAAGATGGGATTCTGCACGATCCAGATTACTCTCATACCTGGCTTTCAATTCTTTAAAAACTTGTTCAAAAAGCTGGCTATCTTCAACCGAATATAATTTTGGGGAAATCGATGATAAGGCTCGTGCAGCCTCGGTTCTCACCGCTCTCACAGAATCTTTCAGCATAGGAACGAGATAACGGTATCGGTCGGCATCACTCAATGCCCCAAGCTTGGAGATGGCCGCAGTCCGGACAATGGATTGATTGGACTCTAGTTGCCTGATCGCCTCCTCATTAGAAGCTTCACTAATGAAAGACCGAAGAGCAAGCAAGGCTCCGGATTGGGTAAAGGCAGGTGACATTTTATCCATACTCGCCTCGAGTAAAAGTTTCTCTGCTTTAGGTGAGCCCGTACGGTATGCGTGAAAAGCAGCCGGGTGCCTCGCCTCTTTGGGCCTATCGGGGCCCTTGATTCGATCAATTGCATCGGCTGCCCATTGAAATGACTGGTCGGAATGGCAATTAGTACATGCATTTGGCTGGCCAAACTTAGCAGATAGATCCGGTCGGGGAATTCGAATACTATGATCCCTCCGGGAATCAATAACCATGTAATTTTTGTGAGGCATATGACACTCCACACAATTAGCACCTGGCGTACCCATCTCATGAAAATGATGACCGGGATTATCAAAACCGGCAGGATTTTTTTCATCGGGCACATGGCAGCGGGTACAAAGTTGATTATCGTAATGATGTAACTTGGTGGTGTGCGCATCATGACAATCTGTGCACTTCACCCCTTGATGAAACATTTTGCTTTGGATGTAGGAGCCATAAACATACACCTCGTCATCAATTTGCCCATCAACATGATAGGTAGGGACTTGCATTTCGGGAGACCAGGGTTGAGTAACTTCATGTAAAAAATGGTCAAGAAAGCGATCGCCACCATGATGATTAGGGTGAACAGTCGACCTTCGGGCATGGCATTTAGCACAAGATTCAATCTGGGCTACATTCGTTGAATTCACATCTGCCAGAGCATAATGAGCCACATCTTCCCACTCTTTTCCAGCGCGGGCATACTCGACATGATCACGCCCCGGACCATGACAAGATTCACAGGCCACATTTATCTCCGAATATTGGGTAGAAAAAGTCTGCGAAGAAAAGTCAAATTCCTTCCGCAGGTTAGTCGAATGACAATCAGCACACATGTGGTCCCAGTTCTGCAGGGAACGTGTCCAAAAAAGAGGATCTTCCGGGGCGATTCGTTCATTAGGATAAAGATGATACCATTCTTTCTTTTCCACATCCCAACAGGTAGGCAAAACCTGCAAGCGGCCATCTGGAAACTTGATTAAGTATTGCTGAAGAGGCTCCCAACCAAAAGTGTAAGCAATTTCGAACACCTCCATCTCCCCTACCTGATTTTCGGTCTCAACAAGAAATTTTTCTCCCTCACGAAAAAATCTAGTGGTTACACCATAGTTCTCGAAAACTGAATTATTAAAGTCTGCCCGTACCGTTTCATCATTGGGTAACTCCATTGCGTGATAATGATGTGAACTTTCCCACTTTTGATGAACATCCTGATGGCACTCCACACAGGATGCTGCCCCCATGTATTCCCCATCTCGGGAGTGGGAGGCATAAGGTATATTGGAGCGTACAGCTAGCTCTTCATTCGAAAACTCACAACCAATTAAAAGACAGTAAACCAAGGTAATGTAGAGGAATTTTTGGTAGGTTACCCATCTCAAAAAGTGTACAAAACAAATCAACTTCTGATGAAACATTGGTTGATATTTACTAAAGCAAAGAAAGAGAGGCAACTTAGTTGGAGAAATCTCTTTAAAATTCCTAACACAGGCTTCTTGTTTATTCCTAAAACTATTTAGGTTTTTTTATTACTTTTGTTTTGCAAAACCATGCTTCATTGTAAGAATGTAAGTATATGTTAAGAATAATTTTGTTTAACATGGGTTTTTGGGTGCTTGCTTCATCTGCTTGGGCAATTACCGACCGTGAATTTAGAGCAAAAAAAGGACAGAGAGTAATAAAAGGTTCCATAGTAAAGTCCTTCGAAGATGGTGACATCCTACTGAAGCGTTCCAGCGACATGCAACTCTTCAGAATAAACAAGGAAATTTTTACAGAAGATGATCAGGCTTTTATCAAAAATAATTTCCCTCCCAATCACGATGCTTTACCAAAATTCAAGAAGCCACTTGATGAACGCGTTTTAGCTAAATTCAGTGCATCCATTGACCAAAAAATAGAAAATCAACTCAAGATTTACGGTCAGCGACCCAACAAAGAAATTTCAGACGAAACTTTTTTACGCAGAGCATATCTAAAAATCATTGGTCGTATCCCAACCTACGAAGAGACCTTGGAGTTTATGGATAACCGAGGCTCCAAGGGTCGAAAAGCTTTGATTGATAAACTTCTTAATTCCAAAGGTTATGTGCACAATTGGTATGTCTATTGGGCAGACATCCTGCGAGCTACTCCCAGGGTTGGTAATCGCGGTGCCGATGGATATCCCTTTATCGCCTACATCAAAGACTCTCTCGCAGAAAACAAACCATATGATCGTTGGGTCCATGAAATGCTATCTGCAACTGGACCGATGTGGCAAAAAGGAAATGGAGCCACAGGCTATTACTACCGAGATGTCGGTATGGGAGGAGCATTCCAACTCGACAATATGTCCAACACCGTTCGCATATTTTTGGGTACAAGTCTAGAATGTGCTCAATGCCATGACCATCCCTTCGATCGATGGACACAAAAGCAATTTTACGAGATGGCCGCATTTACGAAAGGAGTTAGTAGTATAGGCAACAACCAAGCCACCAACCTTGGTGAGTTTTCCAAGATTGTAAGAGGTACTTGGAGGCAACAAGAGCTAAAAAAAATTGAAAATGACTCATCCCTTGACGACACAGCCAGGGCAAGAGCCATAACCCGAGTTAATGACAGGGCCAGAAATAGTGTCAAAGGGGTTGCTGATGTCATAGGAGTTGGGTTGGAAAATGTGGGTCAAGGTAAGATTTCTTTACCCCAAGATTACCAGTACGACAATGCGACTCCCGGCCAGACTATTAACGCGAACACCATTTTTGGATTGGTTGCCGAATTAGACGAAAATTTAGAAACAAAAGGCTCCCGCCACTCCTATGCCAGTTGGATTGCCTCACCGGATAATCCAAGATTTACCACTGTTATTGCTAACAGGCTTTGGAAAACAGCTTTTGGAATAGGTCTGATCGAACCTGTAGACAATATGTTTGACGACACCATGGCCACCAATCCTGACTTAATGTTACACCTTGAAAAAATCATGGTCGCTCTGGATTATGACTTGAAGGAATTTCTCCGTATTCTTTACAACACCAAGGCTTTTCAAAGAGAGACACCGAAAAGACAAATCTCCGCTCGCGACACCAAGGATGAATCTCACCCACATGAAGTTAAACATGTAATCGATGGTCCGTATCCAGACAATCCCAAGCGCGATGCTGTTCCTTATTTCTATCAAGGTCCCATCATGGAAAGATTATCTGGCGAACAACTCTGGGACTCACTCGTAAGTCTAAACTTTCCCGATATCGACGAAAGAATTAATGATAATGACTCAGCAGAACGGAATTTTGAAAGATATGAGAAATGGATCTCAATGACTCCAGAGGAACTTTTTGAAGAAGCATTTGGAGTAGCTGCTCCTAATAACGAATCTGGCATGAGCGAAATGATGGCCAACAAAGATTCGATGATGGCTGGTAATGAATCTTTGAATGAAATGTGTCCGATCAGGCCAGGAAGACCTGCGGATCCTGCCATCACCGCAAAAGATGAAAATGGGAAGACCGTGGCGTTTTGTTGCAATGGATGCAAAGATCAATTCGTAAGCAACTTGCCAGCTATGAACAATGAAATGATGATGGCCACCACTCAATCTGATTCATCTTCAACTGGATATCAGCGACGCGGCAATCGTACTCGTAACTCTAACTCCTTGCGAGCATCTGAAGTAACGGGTGGCTCTCCTGGGGCAGCACCCGGAGCAGGTCATTTAGTTAGACAATTTGGAGGTTCATCAAGGGAACAAATTCAAGTCTCACACAAACAGGCAGCCGTGAATCAAGTGCTCAAGTTGATGAACGGGGAAATTGAATCTCAAATCATAAGCAATCCTGAATCTAGGCTTATGCAAACTGTTCGAAAAGCCTCAAATATGGATGAAAAAATCAAAGTGGCTTTTCAGGCTATCCTTCAAAGAAAACCCGAAAGTAATGAAATCAGGTTCTTCAAGGAAAACCTCAAAAGGCTCGATGTTCAAGATTACGAAAAAGATGTAGTTTGGGCTTTGCTTAACTCTCACGAATTTTTATTTGTACCCTAGTTTTTAACCAACATACACTAATATGAAATCAGACCTTAAAACTCTCGACGAACTCAGTAGACGCGAATTTGTAGCTAGCGCAGCGAAAGCATGTTTAGGTGTTGGATTGTTGCCTATGGCAGGCTCCTACATAAACACTCCCCTACAAGCCCTTGAACCTGGCACAAGACCAGCCACTGCAAGGTATATCATTAATTTGTTTATGTACACAGGGATGTCCCACTTGGATACTTTTGGCCCTAATCCTGATTCACCTGAAATCCAAGGTCCGACTAAGACTATCCCAACCAGTGCAGATGGGGTCTTTCTAGCAGAAAATCTTCCTGAAACGGCTAAGCATATGCACAACGCTGCCGTTATTCGTACCATGATGACAAGTCAAGGGGCTCACATGCAAGCGAGTTATCTCATGCACACGAGCTACCAGTTGCGAGGAACAATTTCTCATCCTACTTTTGGTAGCTGGATTGCAAAAATGTCAGGACCTATTAACTCCACCATACCCATGAATGTTCAAATTGGGGGACAAATGGGAGGTGCTGGTTTCCTTGAATCGAAATATGGTCCGCTACCCATTCAGAGTCCAGGTGCTGGACTCGCAAATAGTACTGCGGCTGATTATTTGGATCAAACTCGTTTTGACGGTCGTCTTGCCATGGCTCAAAAACTTAACTCCGGCTTTTTGGAAGACAATCAGCTCAAGCAAGTACGAGCTTACACTGACTTATACAACGATGCCGTAAGCCTTATGAGAAGCGAAGACTTGAAGGCGTTTGATGTAGCTTCCGAGCCAGACAACATAAAAGATATGTATGGAAGGAATTCCTTTGGGCAAGGTTGCCTTTTGGCCCGTCGATTGGTGGAAAATAATGTTCGTTATATTGAAGTGACCAAAGGGGGATGGGACACTCATAATGACAACTTTAACCGGACGGCTAATTTGGCCACTGATATGGACCAAGCTCTTGGTGCCCTTCTTACGGATTTGGAGCAACGTGGTCTGCTGAGTGAAACTATGGTCGTCTTAACATCCGAGTTTGGCAGGACTCCTAGAATTAACCAACAGGACGGTCGTGACCATTGGCCTTATGGTTTTACAGCTTTTCTTGCTGGTGGTGGTGTGAAAGGCGGTACAGTTTATGGTAAAATGGACAAAGCAGGTCGTAATCCAGAAGAAGGGAAATTCATTGACCCTGCATCCCTTAATGCAACCATAGGGTATGCCATGGGGCTTCCCCTGAACGATGTTCAGTACTCTCCTTCGGGACGCCCGTTCAAGGTCGCTCATGATGGCGAACCCTTGTTGGATGTTCTTGCATAGAAGACATTTCTAGGGGTTTGGTGAAGCGTTGCATCACCACACTTTTTCTTTGTTGCCTATTCTGTATTTCCGGCTTTGCAGAGGTAGCTTTCCGTACATTCACCTCAACGAGTGGAAAAACTTACGAGTTTCGTGTCCTTAGCTATCAAAGTCAGGACTTTTATTTCGAGGATCAAAACAAGAAACAATATAAAGTTAATTACAAGCAGTTCTCTTCAGCAGACCAAAAATATCTAATTGAAGTAGCAACCAATGGGAAAATCCCCCAAGGCGACCCTAGAGAGATTACCACCAGCCCCCAGTCTGAAACTGCTCAAACCACTCCTTCTAAAGAAACATCTACCCCTGTTGACAATAAAAGGCTTAAAGCACCGCCAGCTAAGAAGCCAAAATTGCGTTCGGGATCTTTTTTTGCTTATCAACCTGTGAAACTAGGACAAGACCCCAATCTAGCTATTGAAAAAAAATCTGGGGGGCTTCCCAAACCTGGTGAACCTATTGATTTCACGAACCATGTACTCCCCATTCTTGAGGATCGTTGCTTTAGTTGCCATCAAGAACCTTACGATAAGAATGGGCGTACAATTCAGCCAAAAGCCGGCCTGGCCTTGAACACCTATGAACTAGTAATGAAAGGTAACCTGGATAACACCGTTGTGACTGCAGGTGATGTGGAAGACAGTTACCTCCATGAAGTTCTCACCTTAGACGAAGAGGACGATATGTTTATGCCTCCTAAGGGTGGACCTTTGGCTCCTGAACAGATTGATATCATCAAAAGATGGATTGAGGAAGGAGCGAAGCCAAAAGCGGGAGGTGGTGCTACAGCCTCCATTGGAGATGGAATCAGTTTCCATGATCATATATTCCCCATCCTGGAAGAAAGGTGCCTCGATTGTCATGGCGAACCTTATGTGAATAATGGTCGTACCATCCACCCAAAAGCGGGACTTGCTCTAGATTCTTACGAAGCTGTTCTGAAAGGAAATTTAGATGGAGCTATTATTGATCGAGGCAAACATGAGGAAAGCACTCTCTATGTAGTCATTACACTGGACCCGGATGATTCAGAGATCATGCCCCCAAAAGGTGATCCTCTATCTGAAGAAGAGATCGAAATGTTTAAACGATGGATTAATGAAGGGGCCAAAGAATATCCATCCGATACTTTTGAACTACCCAAAGAGGATAAAAGCCTTGCCTCCCTTTCAACCTCTGCTGACCCCAAGGTTCCATTGGTTGATCAACTTGGTCAGAGAATTAGTAAACTCAGTAAAACCCAAATAGAAGTGGCCCAAAAAACAGGGGCTTTGGTTACTCCACTTTCTGTAAAACACTCAATGGTTAGAGCAGAATTCTCCAAGGGACCAAGCTTAATTGATAACAATGCAGTGGGTGCTTTATCTGGTATACAAAATAATATTTCACACCTTAATTTATCCAGGACCCAAGTGAATGATCAGGTTTTGGGAATCGTTAAGAAAATGAAGCATCTTACCTGGCTCGGTCTTAGAAATACGAAAGTCTCCGACCTTGGCATCAAACAATTAAAGGATCTCAAGTTTCTTAGATATTTGAATCTTTCTGGCACAGAAGTCTCCGATGCCGCGGTCAAAGATTTAGTCAAAATGAAGGATTTAAGCGAAATTTATCTTTGGAACTCAAAAATGACAGATAGCGGAGTTGAATCTCTTCGTAAGGCACTTCCGGATGCCAAAATTATTTTTTAGCCAAGTCAAAAAGATTTATGTTTTTTTAAAACTCATCAGCTATTAGGTTCGTCCTTTTCGGATATTTCGATAGTGTGAAGGTCATTATGTCGATACGGTCCTATAACCCTGATAGCATTCGAGAAGACTTCCCTATTCTTGGAAGATCGAATCGGGGAAAACCATTGGTGTATCTTGATAACGCTGCAACTTCTCAAAAACCTCAGGTCGTCATTGATGCGATATCCAAATATTACAAACAAAATAATGCTAATGTGCATCGTGGTGTGTATGAGTTAGCTGAGGATGCGGAAAACCTATATAGTTCAGCCAGAAAAAGAATCGCAAGCTGGCTGAATATCAGTGCCGATGAGCTCATTTTTGTCCGAGGAGCCACCGAAGGACTCAATCTCATTGCTCACTCCTTTGCAGCACCTTGCATACGGCATGGAGATCAAATTATTCTCACTGAAATGGAGCACCATGCTAATATTGTTCCTTGGCAAATGATGGCTGAATCCCGGGACGCTTCTATTGTTGTGGTTCCAGTTTTGCCGGACGGCTCACTCGATCTAGAAAAGCTCTTTTCCTTACTTGCGAATGAAAGATCAAAGATTCTTTCGATTTGTCACATTTCAAATGTTTTAGGAACAGTAAACCCCATTGAGGATATCATAAAAGAAGCCCATAAAAATGGGGTAAAAGTAGTGGTAGATGGTGCCCAGTCTGTTCCCCACAAACCAGTTAATCTCAGAAAAATGAATCCAGATTTTTTTGTTTTTTCTGGTCACAAAGTTTTTGGCCCAATGGGCATCGGTGTCTTATTTGCCAGAAAAGAATTGATGGATTCGATGCAACCCTACCAAGGTGGCGGTGATATGATTGACCAAGTCAGCTTTTCTGGAACCACTTTTGCAAGTGGTCAGCAACGGTTCGAAGCGGGCACCCCAAATGTGGCTGGAGCCATTGGGCTGGGAGAAGCCATCCGCTACCTGCAAAGTTTTGACTTTGAGAAAGTCGATAAACATGAGAAGCACTTGCTCCAACGAACGAGAGACCAATTACACGAGGTTGATGGTCTTACGGAGTATGGTACAACCCCAGACAAAGCAGGTGTGTTCTGTTATTCAGTTGAAAATGTGCACCCACATGACTTGGCAACCTTGCTAGATGCGGAGGGAATTGCCACAAGAACTGGTCATCATTGCTGCCAACCATTAATGCAAAAATTGGGAGTTGTAGCTACTGCAAGAGCTTCCTTTTCGATATACAATACCAAAGATGATGCAGATCGATTCGCCTCAGCCTTAATCCGAGCAGTTTCACTCCTCCGATCATAGATATCGTTCGCTTTTTCCATTTGAAATGCAGATTCGCAATAAATTGATTATTTTCTTTCCACTTTCTCTAATTTGCTAGCTTGGCATGAAAGTTGCCACCAGTATAATTAAGTAGATTTTACCAGTTTTTGAAGAAAAATTCACAATTTTGTAACCATTGGCTATTATACTTTAATCTTTACCACTCATACCATACGGAATGAATAACACAGAAAATTCAAAAAATACCTCCAATATTTTCAAGCGATTCCATAGAAAATATATCAGCGGGAAGGGACGGGTTCCCCACGCTGTCTTAAACGAGATAACCTCCGAACAAACCATAAACAGGGTAAGGAATGAAACGCCTTATTTCTCTCCTTCCACCAAGATCATTCTATTTCTGAGCAAAAGAGGAATTTCCCGTGCTCCTCTAGCTCGAGAGGTTATGCGGACTGAACTACATCTATCCAATCACTTTGGAAGTATAAGACCATCGGCAAGAGGAATCTCGGATGCCTATGATTTATGTTCATTTGATAAGAGAATGACCTACATGGCGAAACATCATGGTTATGAAATCTCCGGTCATTCCCGCCGAGTTAATTCATCTGAGCTTTCTTCAGCCACTCTGATCATTCCAATGGATGAAGAATCCTACAAATTCACCCAATCGAGAACTTTTTATATCCGTGGAAAAGTGCTACCTATATCTGATTTTATCAGTGAAACAGGAAATCAATATGTATTGGATCCTTTTTCCAGCGATGATTCAATGGATAGCACCGAAAAATATAATGAGATCATCCTTGCAGTTAAACTTGGCTGCAAATGTCTTCTTTCCTCTATTCCTTCATTAATCGAATAGATATAGAGATATATTTTACAATTATCTCCGGATATATCGATCATCTAAAGGTCGAATTCCACTCCTGTTCCCTTGTAGGGTTCTTCTTTAAGAATTCTTTTCATTTTTAAGTAGTAATGAGTTCCTATTGTTTATTCATCTCGAATTCGTCTTTTTTTCATAGATTCATTATTTTTACCATTCTCCTAGCTGGGGTTGTTGTAGGTGCCCAAACCTATCATGAGTTTGCCAAGGAAAATGCTCAGGTTTTGGATTTTTTAGACCGTATCATCCTAATTATATTTACCCTCGAGGCATTGATAAAAATAATGGCGGAAGGTAACCGTCCATTTAATTATTTCAAAAATCCATGGAATGTTTTCGATTTTATAATTGTGGCAGCATGTTTACTTGAACCCTTCGTCTCCCTAGGGGGAGCATTCCTCCCCGTTCTTAGGCTTGCCAGAATTTTGCGTGTTTTACGACTCGTGACTGCAATCCCAAAGCTTCAGTTACTTGTATCCTGCCTCCTGAAAAGTCTGCCTTCCATGTTTTATGTGAGCATCCTTCTATTTCTGCTTTTTTATATATATGGCGCCATGGCAGTCTTTTTATTTGGTGAAAACGACCCTGTTCATTTCCGTAACCTGCAAACATCAATCCTTTCACTTTTTCGCGTCGTCACTCTGGAAGATTGGACGGATGTCATGTATATCAATATGTATGGTTCAGACTCCTATGGTTATTCCTCTGCAGAACTGGCAAAATGGAATCCGAAATCCTCAGAATCTCCCCTTGGTGCGGCAGTCTTTTTTGTTAGTTTTGTACTTATTGGCACCATGATTGTTTTAAATTTAGTAATCGGGGTGATTATGAACAGCATGGATGAATCCAATGCTGAGATGTCCCTAAAACAGGAAATCGAGCGTAGAAGAAATAACCCTGAACCCGTGAGGGACGGTTTACATGACCTACAAACCCGGATGGAAGATTTGTCTTCCGAAATGAAAATCATCAAAAAAATGATTGAGGATCAAAACCTGCCCAAAAAATAAGAGTCCCGCCAACCAGCAAAATGCATCCTAGAGGGATTGCTTTTGCCAAAACTTAGGAATTCATTCATTTTGAAATGTTTCTCAAATAACTTATGGCTGAAGACGAACAGAACTATGATTTCTCTGCTATTGAAAAAAAATGGCAGGACTACTGGGAACAACAAAAAACCTTTCGGGCAGAGGATATTTCCGAAAAGCCTAAATTTTACGCATTGGATATGTTTCCCTATCCATCAGGAGCCGGTCTGCATATTGGCCACCCAGAAGGGTATGTTGCATCAGATATTTTAGCCCGCTACAAAAGGGCTTGTGGCTACAATGTCCTCCACCCAATGGGTTGGGACGCTTTTGGACTTCCAGCAGAACAGTATGCAATCAAAACCGGCACTCATCCATCTGAAACCACGAAGAACAACATTGATAATTTCAGGAGACAAATCAAAAGCATAGGGTTTGCCATAGATTGGGATAGAGAAATTAATACGACCAATCCCAATTATTATCAATGGACTCAATGGATTTTCCTAAAGCTTTTTCAACGCGGCTTAGCTTATGTGGATGAAAAACCGGTATGGTGGTGCCCTGCCCTACGAGCCGTTCTTGCCAATGAAGAAGTAGTCGACGGTAAATCAGAGGTAGGCGGTCATCCTGTTGAGCGCAAAAACCTAAGACAGGTTGTCCTCAAAATCACTGCTTACGCAGAAAAGCTTCTTGAGGGACTGGATGAACTTGATTGGCCAGACTCAACCAAGCGACAGCAGAAAGCATGGATTGGCCGCTCAGAGGGTGCTGAGATCCAATTTAAAATCGATGGCCAGGATCATAGTCTTACGGTCTACACCACCCGCCCAGATACTTTATTTGGTGCCACCTACATGGTGGTTGCTCCCGAACACCCATTGCTTGAGCAATTGGTTATCTGCGAGAAAAAAGATCAAGTTCAGGAATATGTTCAATCTGCTGCTAAAAAGAGCGACCTCGATCGAACGGATTTAGCCAAAGAGAAGTCAGGGGTCTTTACGGGTAGTTATTGTATAAATCCTTTAAGTGGGGAGAGAATTCCAGTTTGGGTAGCGGATTATGTTTTAATAAGTTACGGCACGGGAGCCATTATGGCAGTCCCTGCGCATGACGAACGTGATTATGAATTCGCTGAACAATTTAATATTCCCATAAGAAGAGTTATTATTCCCCCTGAGGAAAGCTCGAAGGAAGATAAACTTCCCTACATAGGTTCAGGAAATATGGTAAACTCAGCAGATTTCAATGGGATGGATGCCAATACCTGCAAAGGTAAAATCATTGAAGATTTGGAGAGCAAGGCAGTGGGGAAAAGTGCGATAAATTATAAACTAAGAGATTGGATTTTTTCCCGCCAGCGCTACTGGGGCGAGCCCATTCCTTTAGTTTGGGTCAATCAATCCGATTTCGAAAAGGCACAAAATACCGAAGGTGTGATTAAAAATTCATTGCCTCCAGAAGCTGTAACCTCCGTGAAGGATGGGGAAACACTTTACGCCCTACCCCTCCCTGATTCTGAACTACCTCTGAAACTTCCAGAGGTGGAAAACTATCAGCCCGCAGGCACAGGAGAAAGCCCCCTGGCTACCATCTCAGAATGGCTTGATATTTGGTTCAATCTAACCACGGGAAAAACAATTTCACGTAAGGATGAGAAACCAGATGATGAAAATTGGGTTGCTGCGACCCGCGAAACAAACACCATGCCCCAATGGGCTGGTTCATGCTGGTACCATCTACGCTATCTCGATCCCCAAAACCCTAAAAGTTTGGTAGACAGTCAGAAAGAAGCTTATTGGGGAGGTCCTGATTTTTACATTGGCGGGGCTGAACATGCTGTGCTTCACCTCCTTTATGCACGTTTTTGGCATCGCTTTTTGTTCGACGAAGGAATTCTCGCTAATCCGGAACCCTACAACAAATTATTTCATCAGGGTCTTATTCTTGGTGAGGATGGGAACAAAATGTCCAAAAGCGTTGGCAATGTCGTCAGCCCGGATGTTGTCATCGATGCCTATGGTGCTGATTCGCTTAGACTCTTTGAAATGTTTCTCGGCCCCCTGGAAGCCGTTAAGCCATGGAGTGAAAAAGGAATTGAAGGAGTTCACCGCTTTTTACGAAAAGTGCACCGCGAATTCTTAAACCAGAAGAAACAGCACAAGGGGGAAGAAACCAATAAAGATACCCTACGCCTCTTACATGAAACCATTCTGAAGGTAACTGAAGCAATCAATGATTTACGTTTCAATGTAGCTATTTCTCAAATGATGATCCTGATCAACCATTTGCAGAAAGCGAATTCTTATTCTGAGAGTACTGCCACCGCGTTTATACAGATCCTTGCTCCGTTTGCCCCTCATTTGGCCGAGGAGATATATGCCATCCTTGGTGGCAGTGGTTCAATTGTTGAACTCGCATGGCCAAAAGCACGTAAGGAACTATTGATTGCCGAAGAAATCACTATTGTTTTTCAAGTTAATGGAAAACTTCGGGGGCAAGCTAAATTTCCTCAGGGTACAGACAAGGAGACAATTCTTGCCACTGCCAAGAGCGATGCAAAGGTACTTAGTTTTCTGGAAGGTAAAGAGATTGTAAAAGAAATTTATGTTCCTGGAAAACTTGTAAATTTAGCAGTTAAAGGCTGAGCGATTTCAAAAATGTCTCGCTTCCTTCCAGCCAATTTTGACGCAAGTCGTCCCTTGGCTCTCATTGCTGGAAAAGGAAATTATCCCATTCTCCTTGCTGAAAGAGCAAGACTGTCTGGGGTAAAAGTGAAACTCATCGAGTTAGCTGGAGAAACCGCACCCGAACTAGTCAAATCTTTCGATAAGGAAAATTGTGCAACCGTTAAAGTTGGACAAGTCGGGAAACTGCTCAAAGCATTGAAAATGTTCCAAGCTAGATATGCGGTAATGGCAGGCCAAGTCACCCCGGGCAGACTTTTTAGGGGTCTTCATCCAGACTTGAAAGCAATCAAAATGCTTGCCGGACTGGACAGGAAGAATGCCGAAACTATTTTTGGTGCCATTGGAAATGAAATTGAACAAGCTGGAGTCACATTATTGGACGCCCGTGCATTTATGGATGAAGACTTGGCAAGTGATGGACTGATTGTGATGGGGAAGCAAAAAATTGCAGCGGAACACCTATCCCATGGAATCGAAATTGCCCGTGAGAACGCACGTTTAGATGTGGGACAAGGGGTGGTGGTTAGTCAGGGAACTGTGCTCGCGGTAGAAGCTTTCGAAGGTACCAATGCCATGCTCAAACGGGCAGGCGAATTTGAGGCAAAACATTCCATATTCATCAAGCTAGGTAAGCCCACTCAGGATACCCGGTTTGATGTTCCTGTTTTTGGGCTTGAAACCTTGCATGCCATGAAGGATGCGGGAATCAAAAGTGCCGCATTGGAAGCAGGATCTGTTCTCATCCTTTCATCTTCAAAAGTTAAGAAAGAAGCCCAAGAAACAGGGATAACCCTCTTTGGGTTTAAAGTATAAATAGAAAGACTTCCACGTCCGCCGTCCATCGCATTCAAAAGTTGTATGACCTTCTAGGTCCAGGTGGGTACCGTTTCCACGCCATTAGTCTTCCGATTTACGGCATGACAGCAAACGAGGAATAATAGGTTCCCTAATGATAAGGAGTAAGGAAAAGAACTCATGAAACTTCTCGAACGATGCAGAAGCCAACATTTATTACTAATGAATTCTTAGTTTTGGTCAAGTTACCTTGATTATGCGGTTCAATAAAATTTCAAATTATCTAATTTCTTCTTCATTCGAACTTGCAAGAATAGGCTTACCTTGTTTCCATAATAATTCCCTACCCCATAGCCCTTTATGATTTCTTTTTCCCCGATTCAATTCTTAGCGTTGCTCGCACTCTCCATTTTAGTGGGTTGTTCCGATGATAAGCCTGCCCCGGAAAAAGTTGAACTTCCACCTGTGATCGAAAAGAAACTCGAGGTTGCTGAGGTTCCACCCAAGTCCTCTCCAGTGGTTTATGTTGAGGAATTAGACCAGTATCAGGAATATTTTAAAGAACAACATGAGACCAGTTTTAGTCATGTAACCAAGAAAAACTGGTCCAGTTTTACGGCAGGAAAAAACGGGATACTTACCAAAGTCATGCTTTTTGGTAAGCCCAACTACACCATTTCAGAGCACTACGGCAAAAGTATGAGTGGATTTATCCGTGCAGACAACCCCAATACCGGACCCAAATACGGGGAGTGGAGTATCTCACGGGAGGAAATCGTTAATCAGCTAGCAATTCAAGGACTTACCGAGATAGATCGTGGTTGGATTACTCTGCAAATGCGTGGTGAAATTCCCCAGCAAAAAGGCAAACTCTATTTCATTGTTTGCGATAAGATCGAAGGTAATCGCGGTTGGTTTGGCGCCTTTGCCTTTGCCGAAGGAAACTCATACAAACATGGTAGATTTTGGCTCCACCCTGAGCATGATCTTGTTTTCCGTACTTATGTGGGCAAAACGAGCGACCAACTTGAAAAGGAACAAAAAGGCGAGTCATTATTCGACTCAGATACTGCATCTCTCGTTCCCTCCAAGGATATCCCCGAGGCCCCAAAACCGATGATCGAACTGAGCAAAAACTTTCAAGTATCTCCAAGCCTTCCTCAAAATCCACCCACCCAGAAAATTACCCCTATTTTGGAAGATGAACCTTTGTACCAGCCTGCTACCGAAGCAATTGAATATTCTCTGCCTGAAACACCAGAAACAACCCAAGAGGAGGCACTCAAGGAAGAAATCAATTCTCCTATAGACATTGTACCAACTTCCAATGATAACCAAGAGGTCGAACAGCAAGAGGAAACTCCCAAACGCAGTCTTTTCGAACGTTTTTTTAAGAAACAAGAAAAGTAAAGTTACACTTTACACGAAAAGTGGTACCAGGGGGCGGACTTGAACCGCCGACCTTCGGGTTATGAGTCCGACGCTCTAACCGCCTGAGCTACCCTGGCAAAAACCGTATCATAATGAACTTTGGTTAACATCCCGTCAATGCTAACAAATGATTAGATAAAAATATCGCTTTGAGCTTTACCCCCTCGTTGAAAGATTGAAGATAAAATCTTTTTTTAATGAAGTGAGTAATCAAAATTCAACTATTCTAATCATAGACGACGACGCTGAAATTCGCTATTCGCTCGACCGTGTACTTTCACCCGATGGCCATACCATCATAACCGCAGACTCTGGCGAACAGGGAGTGGAAGTGGCAGAAAAACAAAAGCCACAGCTTATCTTTCTAGATAACCGGATGGGGGGAATTTCTGGTATCGAAACCCTCCAACATTTACGCACAGCTGCTCCTTCTTCCCTTGTCATCCTGATGACCGCTTATGGGACTACTCAAACGGCCATACAGGCAATGAAGCATGGAGCTTTCGATTATGTCCTTAAGCCCTTTGATCTGGCCAAGCTCAAAGATATGGTGGCTAAGGCACTCAAAGCCAGTTCAGACTCGGGAAATGCAGAAAGCGTGGAAAAGCGCCTGCTAAACAAGGAAGATTTTGAGGAGGGTATCGTAGGAAGCGGAGAAATGATGCAGCAGGTACTGAAAAAAGTTGGACAGGTTGCTGCCTCCGAAGCCACCGTCATGATCACCGGAGAGAGTGGAACAGGAAAGGAGTTGGTTGCCCGTTGCATTCATCGACACAGTCACCGGTCTGATAATCCTTTCCATGCAGTCAATTGTGGTGCAATTCCTGAAAACCTTATCGAGAGCGAACTTTTTGGGCATGAAAAAGGAGCTTTCACCGGTGCGACCGATGCCAAGGCAGGTCAGTTCGAAATTTGTCATGGCGGTACCCTCTTTTTGGATGAAATTGGGGATATGGCCCTCCCCACCCAAACCAAGATTCTTCGGGCAATACAAGAGGGAGAAATCCAAAGGGTTGGGAGCACTAAAATAAAAAAAGTCGATGTACGTCTCATTGCTGCTACCCACAAAAATCTGGAATCCATGGTAAAGGAGAAATCTTTCAGGGAAGACCTGTATTACCGATTGAATGTAGTCAGAATTGAGACTCCTGCACTGCGTGACCGTCTTGAGGATTTACCTGAACTAATTGATTTCATGCTCGTTCGCTTGGATAAAAAATACTCTACCGGAGCCAAGGAACTGTCCACAGATGCGATGGGGATACTTAAAGCTTATTCCTGGCCGGGTAATGTTCGAGAACTTGAAAATGCTCTTCACTCAGCTTCCGTGATCTCAAAAGGGAAACGGATTTTAGCCAAAGATCTTCCTCAAAGTTTAGCCTTACAAGGTACTGCCTCTCCATCTGCCAAAAGTTCAAAAGAAGAAGGGACAGCACTCTCGAAGACAGAGACCAATGCTCAGGTGGAAAGAAAGGATAATACAGAAGAAGTTGAGCGGATCTTTGGTAACACCAATCAAGAAGTTGTAAAAGATTCATCAGAAACAAACACCTCCCCACCTTCTTCCATTTCATTGGAAGAAAGTTTTGATCTGTCCTATTCTCATTTACGGGCTCAAAATGATAAAAACTTAATCGAAAAAATGGAAATGGAAATTATTCGAAGAGCCCTGCAGGAGTGTGGAGGTAATCAGGTAAAGGCATCTTCACTACTGGGCATCACAAGGGCAACCCTTCGTAAGAGAATAGACAGTTACCAAATTAGATACTAGAAATTAGTACCTTTGGTAGCTTGCCAATTCTTCATCCATGCTTCATTTCTTGTTGTGACTGTATTTAATCCGATGAACAAACTTCCAAGAATTGTACTTACCGGAATTGGACTAACTTGTCCTCTGGGGAACGATTTACCCACCTACCGCGAGGCTCTTCTCGCGGGAAAAAGCGGAGTTTCTCTTTTTCCAGTTCGCAACATGGGGGATCAACCCGCTGGGGTTTGTGATTTTGACCAGACGAAGTACCAAAAAAGGAAAGAAATACGGGTAGGTACAAGGGCTGGAAGTATCGCAATCTACTGTGCCAATGAGGCACTTTCGCACGCGTCTGTTAACCTAGAAAAGGAAGACTCTTCTAGGATCGGAATTTATTTGGGAATTACAGAACATGGCAATGTGGAAACCGAAACAGAGGTTTGTCAATTATTTGACCATTATGATGAAGATGTAAAGTACTGGACACATCACCATAACCCTCGCACTGTTGCCAATAATCCAGCTGGAGAAATCACCGTTAACTTAGGTCTAACCGGACCACACTACACAATTGGTGCTGCTTGTGCAGCCGGTAATGCCGGCATTATACAAGGCGTTCAACAATTGAGACTGGGGGAGTGTGATTTTGCCCTGGCAGGTGGGGTAAGTGAGAGTATTCGGGCCTACGGAATTTTTGCTGGTTTTAAAAGTCAGGGTGCATTGGCGGCACACATTGACCCCACATGCGCCAGTCGTCCTTTTGATAAGGACCGTAATGGTATTGTGGTGAGTGAGGGGGGTTGTATCTATGTTCTTGAGAGACTGGAAGACGCACAACGAAGAGGTGCTCAAATTATTGCTGAAGTTGCTGGATACAGAATAAATTCAGATGGCACTGATTATGTGCTTCCTAACCCCGAGAGGCAGGAGGAATGCATGAGACAGGCATTGGCCAATGCACAGATGCTGGCCGAAGATATCGACTTGGTAAGTACGCATGCAACTTCAACCCCTCAGGGGGATGAGCAGGAGTGCAAAGCCATCAGGAATCTTTTTGGTGAAAGTAAAAACACTTTGGTTAACAACACCAAAAGTTTTATCGGCCATTCAATGGGTGCTGCTGGAGCCATAGAACTTGCTGGAAACATTCCTTCTTTTGAGGATGGCATGGCACACGCGACGATCAATGTTGACAACCTGGATCCTTCCTGTGCATTACCCGGTTTAGTTACCGGCCAGGCGGTAAAAAAAGAGGGAGGCGTAAATGTTATCCTTAATAACTCCTTTGGAATGCTTGGAATCAATTCCGTTCTTATCTTGAAAAAGTTTGAAGCGTAGGGTAGATATCTATTTCTAGCTCTAATGGACAAAGAAAAAGTCAAACAAATCGTACTCGACATAATTGCGGAAATTGCTCCGGATGAAGACCTTAACGATGTCAAATCTGATATTCGGCTGAGAGATCAGCTTGATTTAGACTCTATGGACTTCCTTGATATTGTGATGGAACTCAGAAAACAGCACGGCATTGATGTACCAGAAGCCGAATATCGTGAACTCGAGTCTCTCGACAGTTGTGCCAACTATTTGCTCCCGAAGTTTGAGGCTGGGGCAGCCGCTTAAATTAGTGCGGGTTGGCATTATTTCTCTGCCCTATTGTTGACCTTACCTATTTCCAATTGTTCTTGCACGACCTCTACCGAGACTGAGGTTATCGTAATCGGTGCTGGATTATCCGGTTTGGCTGCAGCCACAAGGCTGGCCATGTTTGGTAAAAAAGTCACTCTTTTGGAGAAACACTATGTAGTGGGGGGACTGAACAGTTTCTATGCCCGCAAAGGACAAAAGTTTGATGTTGGGCTACATGCCCTTACCAACTACCCCTCCCCTGCTTCGGGTAAATCCTCTCCCCTACTCAAACTCTGCAGGCAATTACGGTTATCTGTTGATGAGTTAAAGCTTCTACCCCAAAGCAGTTCTCGTATTACTTTTGGCGAGCAGTCCCTTCAATTCACCAATGATTTCCAATATTTTTTGAGTCAAGTTGAGCAAGCATTTCCATCCTCCATGGATGCTTTCCTGGCTCTCTTAAAAAAGATGGAAGAATTTCCGGCTTATTCAGTCGATGCAAAGGAATGGTCGACTCGAAAAATTCTTGCGGATTCTGGTATCGAACCGCTACTTGGAGAAATGTTGCTCTGCCCAACCTGTTATTATGGATCGGCAAGGCCAAATGATATTGATTTTCCTACTTTCATCATGCTCTTTGATGCAATTTTTCGGCAGGGTTTATCCCGTCCGGAAGAAGGAATTCGAGCCATTCTTGATCCGCTAACTTCTAAACTGAAGCAATTAGGGGTGGACAGGCGAATGAACTCACCAGTTCATAAAATAAAAACAATTGGAAATGAAGTAAGTGAAGTGGTCTTAGAATCAGGGGAAATCATTCGGGCAAATCATGTCATTTCCACCTGTGGTATCCGAGAGACCGAATCTTTACTAAACCAAGGCTGTATCCCATCGAAAACGGTGACGGGAAACTTTAGTATTATCGAATCGATTCGAGTGTTTAACAGTCATCCCAAAAAACTGGGATGGGAAGAAACAGTTGTTTTTTTCAATCAATCTAATGAGTTTCATTACGACTGCCCCGATGATTTGGTGGGGTTGGAATCTGGTGTAATTTGCCTTCCTGATAATTATGGAAACAACTCCTCCACTTCCCCATCCAAATTAAGAGTCACTCATCCGGCAAATTTCTCAAAATGGTCAAGATTATCCAAAGAACAATACAGTAATGAAAAAGAGCATTGGGAGTCCACCCTTCTTGATAATGCACTTAATTATTTGCCCAACGGGAGTAAAATAAAGAAGAAACTCACGGAAGAAACGATCCTTTTAGATACCTTTACTCCTACGACCATCAAGCATTTCACCAGTCATGAGAATGGTGCCCTCTATGGATCCCCCACTAAAAGAAGAGATGGATCTACCCAATTCAAAAATCTCTTCCTAGCAGGAACTGATCAAGGTTATGTAGGTATTGTTGGGGCCTTGCTTGGTGGTATAACCGTTGCCAACAACCAAATTTTGAGAGCAGGTTAGACTTTAGAGGCGGGCAATCAGACCCTCTTGAATCTCAGCTAACACAATATACGAAAGGTAGTAGGATTGTGCGACAGATGGCTTATCCTCAAGGTGAAACTCCCCATTTTCCAATTCATCATCTGTAAAATCATTCAAGTGGGATTCTCGAACAAACAAACGAACTTCAGTTAATCCACGCAAAACCTGTTCAATTTCTTCATTTGGTAAAGCGATATAACCATGAGCAAATTTAGGATCATTGAATAAACGAGCGAGCGAATGTCTATCCTGGGAAAAATCATCATTCAAGCTATGCTCCCATGTTTTGATAAAATCACTGTCAAAATCTTCTAAGGATGGAAAAACGGGGCCCTCTACTTTTACGCAATCGGCAAAACACTTTGAAATCAATGGATGCACCGCACGAGTAATCCGTGAATCAATGGTTAAGCGAAATTCAATCATCCCGTTCAAGCATGGTTTGTAAGCGCCAGTGTTGCAACTGATAGGCATAATTTTCCGCTGTTTCCCGGTTGCCCGACCACACCACGGAACGGCCTTTTTCATGAACTTCCAACATATGTTTTCTTGCCCGAGTTTCATCAAAGCCCAAAACCTTCCGGAAAACTAAGATTACGTAGTTCATTAAATTAACCGGGTCATTAAGTACGATCACTCGCCACGGGGTATCCAAGCTCACATCGTCCTTAACTGAAGGAGTTGTAATGGTATCTACATTCACTATTTTTTATGGATTTAAAATCGAGGTAAGATGAATCTTATATTTGTGAATGCAGAAGATCACGAGAGGATTTTTAAAGTTTCGAAGCTTGCCTGAATCCTTGTTTCAAGTTTTTTTTAGGGATGCTTAAAATACCATCCTTCATACTTGGCGGACTTCTCATTTTAACCGGCTTATTCGGTTATCTACTTCAAGACTCAAGTCTTTCCATAAAGCTAACGGGCCCTTGGGCTAGTGATGCCGAGTTTGTACTCTCTGATGGAGAACAGAATCATATGCTCGACTTTATCCCTTGCGAAACCTCAGCCGGTGAGAATGTTTGGTGGATTGTACACAAACTCAATGATGTGCACGCCAAGGATATTTCCATGGAAAATTATAAGATTTCTGAAGGGTCATCGGATCGTTTAGTAAAATCTTACTGGTATGCCAGTGCATCAGGAGATACATTAGGTGGTTTATTTCAAGAATCTGAGAACTACCATAACGCTGGATCCAATGGCTTTGAAGCTGTGCCTTGGGAAGACATTGATCCAGAGGAGTCTAAACTAAGGCTGATCTATAAAAATGCTGCTGATACCAGCGGAAAAGTTACTCTTACTTCAACCAACTGGAAAAATGTACTCAATGCTCCAGAGAATGGTGAGTCTTTGGAATTCGGGAAAAGTTGGACTGCTTTTATACCTTCCATTCTCGGCTTTCTATTAATCATCTTTGCGATTGCCGCAGAAAAAGCACCTGGTGCTAAAAAACACATCATGCACACTGCTGTTTTGGTAGGACTACTTGGTTTTCTTTCTGTTGTAGGAAAAGTGGGGACTGCATTTGCCGAGATGGGTTGGTGGCGAAATGAGCCCTACAACATTGTTGGAGCATCAAGCCTCAAGCCAACCACCATGCTCCTTACCACTGGATTGCTTTTAATTTATGTAATACTTTGCGTGGTCTCTTTCATTACCGCCCGCAAGGAAATGGCCGCACAGGCAGCCTTGGAGGCTGCAAGAAAAGAAGCCCAAGAGGAAAAAGCGGCTAATCAGAGTGTTGATACTGCTTCCGCCGGTTCGGCTGAAACTCCTGCCCCAGCTAGAGATGGAGAGACAAAGTCACCGACTCAGGAAGGTAATCCACCATCCTCTCAGCAAGGCTAAGCTAAATCATACAAGCCTCTTCATTCTCGGGTAATTTATGCACTGCAGATATATATGCCCTAGAATATTCTAAGTTGTAGCTTTTTAGCTTACCAAGCATAGCTAAAGCCGATGTTACATCCTTTAACATGAAAGCCCTCCCGGAGACCAGAAGATGCAACACCGGAAATGATTGTCAAGTTATCATCGCTCCCAACTTAAACGAAAGAACCTACGATTCAAGCTGACCAGCTAGCAAAGAACCCCATCGAAAATATGGAATATTCCGGTCAGCCAGCAAATATCGAGGAAAATCTTCGGAGAATCGGTAATCTTTTCAAATTTGTGCCGCCCCTGAAATGAAATGGGGCAAAGAATAAGAATTCTAGGCTTCGCCTAACAGTTAATTTCTATTACAAGCGCCAAAGCTAGTCCGTGCACCGTAAGGTTCGCGTCCTTATAACCATTAAATTGGTCTTCTAGAACAAGGGAAATGTGGCTGGTGAATTGGTAAGTTAGCTGTGGTTCAATGACACAGAAATCTTTACAAATTAATAATTTTTTTCGGCAAAACCCAAAAGACCAAGTCCATAGGCAAGCCTTTAGCACTGGTTAGTATATTTCATGTATCAAACACTCTACTGTCGTAGTAGTTGGTGAAGTGAAAGTTATATTTGTATCCAACTTTGCATCATGAGTATCTGCTTTTTTGCCATAAGAAGGAAAAATACGTGAAAAGTTGAAGGATACAAAAAGTGGCACACCCGGAGAGAGTCGAACTCCCAACCTCCTGATCCGTAGTCAGGCGCTCTATCCAATTGAGCTACGGGTGCAAAAGCCAAAGATTTACAAAATACTTATGTGAATAGGATGAGC
>Ga0181593_10000435_pt1 | contig 36334 bp, 34 predicted proteins | sample 071ome_19_FD_133756 | JGI IMG/M metagenome (GOLD analysis project Ga0181593, IMG submission 133756) | Coastal salt marsh microbial communities from the Groves Creek Marsh, Skidaway Island, Georgia - 071413AT metaG (megahit assembly) | ecosystem: Environmental > Aquatic > Marine > Intertidal...
AGGCTTTCTCGGTATTTTGCTACTGTTCTCCGTGCGATTTGAACGTCATCACCCTCTAACATCTCAACAATTTTCTGATCGCTGATAGGTTTTTTAGGGTTCTCTTCAGCAATAATTTGGCGTATTCGCTCCTTGACGCTAGATGAAGAAATCTCTCCATTGCCGGTCTTAATACCTGGTGTGAAGAAGAATTTTAACTCATATACACCTTGAGGGGTATGAACATACTTATTTGTCGTGACCCGACTAATGGTGGATTCGTGCATGCCGATATCGTCTGCAATATCTTTAAGTACTAGTGGCTTTAGTCGCTCGATTCCATAGGTAAGAAACTCTTTCTGATATTTTACTATGCTCTCTGTGACCTTGTAGATCGTTTGTTGACGCTGATGAATGCTCTTGATGAGCCAAGAAGCAGACTTGAGCTTGTCATTGAGATAAACTTTGTTTTCTGGCTCGTTTTCACTGGCGCGCTTGAGTGCCTCTAGATAGTACGGACTTACCCGTAGTTTTGGTAAACCGTCTTCATTCAGCGAGATAACCCATTCGCCTCCGACGGAATAAACGTAAATATCCGGCACAACATATCGTGTTTCTTCTTCGGCGAATTGCCGTCCAGGTCTTGGCTCGAGAGCAAGGATAACTTTTACGGCAGCATGAACTTCAGATAATTCAACCCCCTCTTCCTTTGCTATCAAGTCATAGCGCCGGCGCTCGAGCTTGTCTAAATGCCGGTCTACCATTTTCGCAGCAAGTGACTCTTCTAGTCCGAGATCTTCGAGTTGAAAAAGTAGACATTCACCGAGATTTCTTGCGAATGCACCTGCCGGCTCCAGATCTCTCAGTGTTTCCCGAATAACGGAATGAACTTGCTCAGGGGTGCTATGGGAAAGTTCAGCAATCTCTTCATAGGTTAGGGTAAGGAAACCATTCGGGTCTATATTTCCCAGTATATTTATAATGATTTCTTTATCTTCTTGCTGAACATCACTCATGCGAATCTGAGAGAGGAGAAATTCTCGAAATGTCATCTCCTTGCTGAGAGTGGCTTCAAGCGATGGTTGATCTTTATCACCTGAGACCTCGCGAGTTCCCGCGCTACTGCTATAGTCTCCCAGGTTCTCGAGGTAGCGTTCCCAGTCTACGGGGCTATCTTGAGGTTCTAGTCCAGTTACAGTATGAAGCTCCCCAGAGGTATCATCAACGTCACTCGATGTTGCCTCTCTTGGAAGTGGCTCATCATCGGCACCATCCTCTTCTCGTATTTCCTCTAGAACCGGATTTTCCAGAAGTTCTTGTTGTATTGCATCAATGTATTCTAGTCGTCCCAGTTGTAGCAGCTTGATAGCTTGCTGCAACTGGGGAGTCATCATCAGTGACTGACTCATTTTTTGGACAAGTTTTGCTTGTAGTGCCATACGCTTCCGAAAAACCTCTTTCTTCCTAGCCTCTTAAGGAAACCCTAATGACATCCAGTTAAGAGAGCGCTCTTGTCTTTCCAATTGAATGCCTCTCTTTTGATGTTTCTGTCTAGGATAGAGTGCGGAAAACAGGAGAAAACTATGCCAATTCTCCTAATATGCTGATAATACATCGAAAATCCATAGAACGATTGTAACAGTGGTGTCTTTTTCATGTGACAAATGGCTGGTGTAAGAGCATGCGGAGGAGGGAAAGCAGAGTGTTCGGGTATCGTAGTGGAAGAGAGAGGACTCTTTGAGTTGATAGGACGACTTCACTCTCTTAATTGAGCACAAAGCCTTCTCCAAGATAATACTTTTGCGCATCTGGATTCGAAGCGATTTCTTTCGGGCTACCTTCAACCATGACCTTGCCGTCTACTAAAATATAAGCACGATCACAAATCCCTAGAGTCTCACGCACATTATGGTCAGTAATCAGAGTTCCAATGCCCTGATTCCGTAATCCGTCTATAATAATTTGCAGATCTCCTACTGCTATTGGATCGATACCAGCGAAGGGCTCGTCGAGAAGTAAAAAAAATGGATTCAGTGCAAGTGCTCGAGCAATTTCCACTCGCCGACGTTCGCCACCTGAGAGAGCACTGGCTAAGCTGGTACGCAGCTCTGCTACTCCTAGCATCTCCAACAACTCTTCAAGACGTTCTTTACGACTATTATCCGTAGCGAGTGTTGGAATTGTCTCCAATATCGCCATGATATTTTGCTCAACAGTCAGCTTTCGAAAGACAGAGGGCTCTTGAGGAAGATATCCTATACCCTTCCGCGCCCTCTCATAGACTGGTTGTTGAGAGACATCTTCACCATCAAGTAAGACTCTTCCAGAGGTTGGAGCTACCAGTCCAACACACATATAGAAGCTTGTGGTTTTCCCAGCACCATTGGGTCCCAGGAGGCCTACGGTTTCTCCTGAATGAACAGAAAGAGAAACGCCCCGCACAACAGGTCGTTTAGCGTAGCTCTTTGTTATGGCTTCTGCTGCTAGCGTGTGCATCTGCTCTCTCTTATGTCCACAATCTCCAACATAGGGAAATTCTATGCCTGTACACTAACTCGAGTCAGCTATAAACGAAAGCCATGCAGCATCTTTCGTGAGGATTCACTAAGATGGAAGAGTTACAATATTGACTTCAATTTCTATATCATCATAGATCAGTTTGTCACCGAGGATGGCGGGATCAAACCACTTTCCTGAGTTATATCGAATCTCCCACTTTGTTCTATCAATAGTTGCGGTGCCTTTTGCTGTATAGATCCCTTTGTCTTCGATAATAGAAGCTGTCAGAGTAACAGGAAGAGAGATTCCCTTTATTGAAAGATTGCCATTAATCAGAGTTGAATGTTCACCGCCTTTTTTCGCATTACTTATTGAGAAAACTCCCTCGGGAAATTTCGATACATTAAAAAAGTCTTCTGATTTTAAATGGTCTTCTAATTTCTTTCTCCACTTCGGACTTTCTATATCCTCATTTTCTATTGTCTGCATATTAATTACGAAGTTGCCACCGATGATAGCGCCTTCAGATAGTGTCACGGCACCAGATTTTAGCTTTACGATTCCATTATGTTGTCCAGCTAACTTTTTGCCGAGCCATTTTACTGAACTTTGCGCAGTATCAATTTTGAGTACCGTTTTATCTTCTGCTTGCGCGAGTTGAGGCAAATGTAAAAATCCAAAAGCAGCCAAAGCGAAGATTGTTATGAAGAATAGATTTCGGAAAAAAGAGGAGTTTTTCATTGTAATCCTTTCTAATGACACTATGGGGAGTAGTCTTCCACACGCGAAAGGATAATTCCACCTCTTCATTGGGAGGGAATAAGAAAGCGAAATTTAGGGTGTATTCTCGTTGCCAACGGTGGACAGGAAGTTCGAGAGAAACTGATAAACGCCCTGGTCTTCTACCGATGGTGCCGTATAGCTAGCTGTAGATTTCACTTCATCTGCAGCATTATCCATGGCAATGCCCCATTTTACCGTTGATAGAAAGTGAATGTCTGAAGCCCCATCACCAAATGCCATAAGTTCTTTTGGGGTACACGATAGAGCATCGCAAATATAGTTGAGCCCATGAGCTCTGCCAGTATTCGCATGGGTCAGATTTAAGAAGTGAATATGAGGATGAGCTGCTCCATGACCAATTCCTATCTCAATATCTGGCACTCTGCGTAGGATTTCAGAGATGCATTCAGGGGAAGGGCTTCTCTCAAAGACAATCACCGCTTTCAGAAACGGTCCTTTTATCTGATTGGGATCCTTAAAATCGAGAATCTGAGGAAGTTTATGTAGGTACTCTTTGTGTATAGTTGAGATGTGATTCAGTGCCTTTACATAATACGCATCAGAATCATAGAGTTCGACGTACCAATCGAACTCAGCGCAACAGGTTAGAATCGCCCTTATTTGATTTATCTCGAGCGCTTGTGAGTGAATCTCTTTCCAATTTTCAGGACTCGTGAGTAGCGCTCCAGAGTAGCTCAAACACGGTACTGTTGCACGGATCTTTTCAGCAATTGGCTTCGCCGCAAACCAGGGGCGTCCTGTCGCAACTCCAACTCCGATGTTCCGAACATGAAGCCAGTCAATACTCTCTAGAACTTTCGGATGAATGGCTCCACTGCTGTCAACAATGGTTCCATCAATATCAAAATAGCAGGCTCTCGGGAGCATTCCGTTCACGGGCTCTCCTGCGTCTTTTGCTTATTTTCCTCAGCTTGCTCTACTTTTTTCTTTTCTTTTGCTCCAGAGGCAGGACTCTTCTGCACGAGCTTTACTCGGACTTCACCCTCTGCTTCGCTGCGGTCTTCTTTTAAAAAGATTCTTATTTTATCTGCGTTAACGATACTTCCTTTCTCTTGTATCTCTGGATTTATGGTTAGGGTAATCGTCTCGGTTGCTTTTTCATAAATAGCGAGTTCACTGCGCGCTTGGGTGCCTTCTTCGCGAACAATAAAGACGTTATCGCGAGCGGTGATTTGTTGAATAACATTTTCAGCAGAATATGAAGCCTCGAGCTGATCACACGTCAGAGTCATATCTTCATGAATGAGTTCAACATTACTTCGATACTGCACCTCGCGCCTTGATGCTGAAAGAGTCATCTCGTCTGCCTTAATGTACGTTGGTGCATTCTCAAAATCTGCACGAAAAAGGGGCTGTTCAGCTTCCGGCACGTTTGCCAGTAGCGCTGGGGAATAGAGGAGGATGATGAGTATGATTAGCTTCGGTGCCTTCATATTTGACTAACCCCTTCGTTTTTTAGGCTCAAGAATGCTCGTGACATTTCGTAATATTTTATATTGTTCTATATCAAGACGGGCATGGAGACCGTCCCCTTCAACTATAAACCAATTTCCTATTACCTGAACATGCGCAGATGTCGAAACGAGAGCTTTCTTATGATCATAAGAAGCCTCTGATGTTACTATTCTCATTTCACGTCCATAAGTCACACGGACATCTTTCGGAAAGAATACGGACTGGAGTTCAGGGCCTTTGAGAATCAGGGTTGCCTCATTTGCCTTTAAAACAATTTTTTGCCCTTTCTCATCATTTGTGAAAAACAAGCATGCATCAATGTCTATGCGATTCTCTTCTGGAAAATAGCGCGCGTTTTGGCCTGTGACCTCCCATAAGACCTTCCCATCTCGAGTTTCACTCCGATGGAAATTCTCCAGAGCAAATCCCTCTGCTGGTTGTTCGCTCATGTCTCCGATTTCGGCTTCATGGGTTGTTTTTTTGAGCGGAGGTTCATCCGAAGGAAGAGTTGATTGCGATACTTGATCCTGATTTTCCAGCGGCGTAGTCGGCGCAAGAGATGACTGTTGATACCCGGTATTGAGAAAAAGCGCTCCAATAAAGAAAAAGAGAAGGACCAGAAGAATTGCTAGGAGATAGCTTGTTTTCCTATTGAGATACATAACGTTACAGTCGGTGGGGCTTATAATCCAACATCTTCATCTTGAACCACCTGAAAGATCTTTTGAAGGCTCTTTAGGAGGCGCGGGAGTTCGTCAAGTGGCAACATGCTATCACCGTCTGATGGGGCAGATCTGGGATTTTCATGTGTTTCGATAAAAATGCCATCAACTCCAGTGGCAACAGCTGCTCGGCAGAGGGGATGACTGAAACGAGCATCCCCACCAGAGACCCCTTTTGCTCCTCCCATAGACTGCACAACATGTGAGCCGTCGAATATTACGGGGAAGCCGCTATTTCTCATCTGAACAAGAGAACGCATATCTACGACTAAATCTCGATATCCAAAGAAGGTTCCTCGTTCACAAAGGAGCACAGTAGCAGACTCTGAGTCTTGGCGAACTTTCTCCCCCGCGAAGGCAAGATCTTGAGGGTGAAGGAATTGCCCTTTTTTGATGTTTACGATACGGCCTGATCGTCCAGCTGCTCGTAAGAGGTCTGTCTGACGGCAGAGAAAAGCTGGAATCTGCAGAATATCAACGCATCCATCAAGTATCGCTGGGTGATCTGGTAGGTGGATGTCGGTGAGCGTTGGCAAGTCTAATTGTTCTTGAATCTCTTGAAAGACAGGTATCGCTTCCTCAATTCCAATTCCGCGTGGGCTGTCAGCTTTAGTTCGATTTGCCTTATCGAAAGATGCTTTGAATACTGGGGCGAATCCATACTGACTTGCAAGTTCTGCTATTCTTTCAGCGAGGGAAAGAGCATGATCTCGACTTTCAAGTTGACAAGGACCACAAAAGAGAAATGGCTTTGTGGGAACTGGCGTAGCAGATCGAGTCTCTGCCATCTTTTGAGCATGCGAAACGATGCTTTGAATAGTATGTGTTCGGTTACTCATATCGACCTGTATAGTTTGATTCAGACGTCCTTCAACAACCAGTCTGTTTACATGAGTCGAAAGCAGGTATTACTCATTAACACGAGCTTGCAACGTCATTTTTTTTTGTGAACTCTATGACCTTTTTGTCTTTCTGACTTTTATCAGAAAGTGCTTTGGAACTTCTTCGTTCAAGCGCGGCTGCAACAAAGCTTCGAAACAGAGGATGAGGCTCTCGAGGCTTCGATTTAAATTCAGGGTGAAATTGCACTCCAATGAACCAAGGATGATCAGCGATTTCAATGATCTCAACAAGATCATTGTTGGGAGAAGTTCCAGCAATCATAATTCCTGCTTTCTCTATGGCTTCTCGATACTCATTATTGAATTCGAAACGATGCCGATGTCTCTCACTAATTGATGTTGTTCCATAGGCGGCATAAGACTTGCTGTTTTGGGTAAGAACGCACGGATAGGCTCCAAGCCGCATTGAGCCTCCTTTTTCGCTGACATTGCGCTGACTCTCCATGAGGTCAATAACAGGATGTTCAGCACTCTGTTTAAATTCAGCACTTGTGGCATCAGCCAGTTTCGCCAGATTTCGGGCTCCCTCTATTACAGCCATTTGCATACCTAGGCAAATGCCGAAAAAGGGAACTTTATTTTCTCGAGCATATTGAACCGCCATGATCTTCCCTTCATGGCCCCGTGCACCAAAGCCACCCGGAATAAGAATTGCATCAGCTCCTTCGCCATTCGTCGCCTCAAGAAGCTTTTCCTCAACTGAGCCTTTCTCAATATCTTCGCTGTCGATATAGACAATTTTTACCGTGCAGTCGTTAGCAAAGCCGCCATGATGTAGCGCTTCGGATAGACTTTTATAGCTTTCAGTCAGATCTACATACTTGCCGATCATTGCCAGCGTAATACTGCCGTTTTTGGGTTTTCGGAGTACGTTAACAATGCGCTCCCAGTTGGAGAGATCTGGGGTGCCGGTCCAAATATTCAGCTTTTCTACGATTCTTTCATCAAGTCCTTCTTCATGAAGCAGAAGAGGGAGCTCATAAATGGTTGAGACATCTGGGGCATTAATGACCGATTTTTCATCAACGTTACAAAAAAGGCTAATCTTTTTCTTGATGTTTTTCTCTAGCCGCTTCTCCGAACGACAAACAATAATATTCGGAATAATCCCATATCCAGTAAGCTCTTTTACCGAATGTTGTGTCGGTTTTGTCTTTGATTCATCAGCTGCTGCTATATGGGGCACAAGTGTAACATGAATGAACAGGCAGTTTTCAGACCCCATTTCAGCTCGCATCTGCCGGATTGCCTCTAGGAACGGAAGACTCTCAATATCTCCAACAGTTCCACCGATCTCAACAAGGCAAATATCATATCCTTTAGAGGCAAGATAAACGCGCCGCTTTATCTCATCTGTAATGTGTGGAATGACCTGAACGGTACCACCAAGATAATCACCGCGGCGCTCATTCGCAATTACGGTTTCATAAACTTTACCAGAGGTAAAGTTGTTGAGCTTCGACATAGTAGTGCCGATAAACCGAGCATAGTGCCCAAGGTCGAGATCAGTTTCCGCACCATCATCAGTAACGAATACTTCTCCATGCTGAAACGGGCTCATGGTTCCAGGGTCAACATTAATGTAGGGGTCGAGTTTTACAGCGGTGGCACGTAGGCCTCGAGATTCGAGTAGTGATCCGATGCAGGCTGTGGTAAGCCCTTTTCCAATTGAGGAGACCACACCCCCCGTAACAAAAATATACTTGGTTGGGCGTGGTTCTTGAGAGTCCATGAGCTCTTCTCCGTATCAGTTTGGGATATGGTACATGAAACGTAGGATTAAAGCATGTCTAGAAAGAAAGATTTTCTTTCCTATAAAATGCTAGAGAGTTTGAGGGGATACCGCAGTCCGTAGATATAGCTCTAGCCGAAACAAACTGAGGTAGAGAACCAGCAATACACCAAGACCACTTCCCAAGAGAGGATACTGGATAAAGATATTTTGGACTACGGTGTGAAGGGTTTCAGTCGGATAAATTGGGTCTGAGAGCGATGCAAGGGAGATGAGCTCTGAGAGGATGTTCGGTGACACGCTCATGGGACTGGCGATAAGTTTTAGGGCGACTGGTAAAAGTATGGGAAACAGCCAGATACAGAATCGTCGACGCATAAAGTCCAACACCTCTTTGAAAGCATCAAGGCCCGTTAGGGATGAGGCGATGATTACTTCTGGCAATGGATTAAGGAATACAAAAGCGGAGAGAGAGAAGGTGATCAGGAGCACATTATTATCAAGAACCGATAGTAACAGATGCACGATAAAAAGAGGAAATGCCACTGAGAGAAGGGCAAAGAAGAGTTCCGAATTAAAGCGAAGAACATCCATATAACTCTCTTTGCGGGCTGCTCTTCTTACATGTATCCATGGATCCTGTTCTTCAGTGATTTTTTTTAATGAAAAAAATCCTCTACCCGTTGAGAGCTGAGCCTTAGTTGCCATCGTCAGCCATTGAAAAAGGTAGGTGAGCCAGACTAATTGGATAAGAGCGAGCAAGAAGCCGCCACTCACTCCCAGTCTGGAATAGTGTATAACACTCCCCAGGAATTGGTAGAGAACGAATGCAGAAAGAAAAAGAGGAATGAGAATTGGCTGACGAAGAAGCGTCTTGGCTGCTTTCATTGCAGCCTGAAAATAGAGTGAGATAGTAGCGAATGGCTCTTTCGAGTTCATCATTGATAATCTCTTTTCCATGATACCACGTATGCTAGTTCACTTGGTGGCTATCCACGTGCCCTTCGCTTCGGAGGGGAACGCCTTCCTTTTCGATTACGAGTTCTGGTCCCATGCCCTTTTGTCCTAGCGATAGCCGCTTGAGATACGAGCTCGAGAAGCTTTCCGTCTGAATCATCACCTTCCAGCCACCGTAAAAGGTGCTCCAGATTTCTTATAGATTTTCTTCTTTCAAGATTAAGCTTCTTTACTTTTTCAATTGGCATCTGGCGTAGCCGAAGCCAAAGGGCGAGTAGGTCATCAATCCGTTCACGTTCTTTTCTCGGAACCATCAGTTTAATGAAACAGCTCTTTAAGTGATCAACCAACTCTTCTCGCTCAAGCTCCTGCTCAAGAAGCTGTTCTTTCGAACTCGGATAGGCAACAAGAAATATAGCAAAGAGCCCAAGAATTGCAGTTAAGGGCTCTTCAATTTTATGTTCTCGTAAGTGCGAATCCATACGTTCGACAACAGTAGAAAAGTAACTATTTTCGGTGAGTAGAGCAGCATCATTGAGTAGCAACTCGGGTAATAAATGTGTCAGGAGTCCTGTGTGTCGCAGAAGACGCAGTGTCGGCAGCGCAGCGCCGCCTGAGAGGTCTCTCTTAAACTCTTCGTAGACCCGTACTTGAGAAGCCGTTGTTAGCAGCTCATGGTGATGTTTTATCGCGTCAACACTCTTTTTCTCGATTTCAAAGCCCGCTCTAGCAGCATGTCGAACCGCACGGAGCATTCTTACTGGATCTTCTTCAAATCGGACTGCAGGTTCCCCAATTATTCGGATGGTGCCTGACTGCAGGTCTTTCATTCCTCCTACATAATCAATAATTGAAAATGTTGAGAGCTCATAAAAGAGAGCATTGATCGTAAGGTCACGGCGATACGCATCGGTCGAAGGTGTGCCGTATGTGTTGTCTTGCTCCTCTATGTCTTTTTCTTGGCTATCATTTTGAGAAGATGCTTTTGAGGAATCGCGAAATGTTGAAACTTCTATAATTTTCTGGTTTCTAAAATAGATGTGGGCGAGCTTGAATCTACGTCCAATAATCCTACAGTTACGAAACAGATTTTTTATTTTTCTGGGTGTTGCATCAGTTGCAATATCAAAGTCTTTCGGTTTTTTGCCGAGTAATAAATCTCGCACGCCACCTCCAACGAGGTACGCTTTATAGCCGTGACGAATGAGTCGATACATAATCTTCAGAGCATCGGTGTCGATATCTGCTCGAGATACGCAGTGATCATTTCGCGGATATATCTTGGGTGAGGTAGAGTTCATGAATCCTTTGGGTTCAATTTGAAGATGATTTTGTAGTCCCTATACTACCGTAGCTTTTCGTCTCAATTCTTTATACTTCAGGATAATCGTTTTCTCTGCAGAGGATTATCCCGCCTTTTTTGGGCTCACGTTTCACTGCATGCCTGCGGTAAGAGCCTTACTCTTTTAGACGGGAGAGGCAACGCATAGGACAAAAGGCTGGTAACAGACTGAAAATGCTATGCTTATTGCAGCTGTGAATTTCCTTAAGTTTCCGCAGAAAGCGGTCGAATTACTCTCTGTGTGTGAGATGTGTGCGAATTCTAATTTTCTATTACGAAGATACCCATGCTTTTGTGAGTTCAGAGACCTCTGAGCACGCTTGAGATCGGTATGAAAAAGGAGTGGAAGCATGGCCAGGCCTGTGTATCCATACGAGTTGAGTGACCCCGATTTTGTTTGGTTGATAGAGACCTTTCTTGAGGCACGTTCGGATTTCGTGACGCTTCAAGAATCATGTCTGCCTGTAATCTTATTTCAAAGAACGATGGCGCAAGTAGATCCTGAAGAGATGCTCCTTGGTCTTGACTCACCATTTGAAAAGCTTCTCTTGCCGGAGACAGAAGAAGAGTCAAACAAGGAGGAGTGAGCTTTTGGCTGGAAGTAGAGAGATTTCACTGTAGTCCAGCTAAAATCTCATCAACGCCTTGTCTCATAATGGCTTCGTAGGATGCGAGTAACTCGGGGGTTTCTGCTTCAAATCGCATTACTAGAGCTGGCTGGGTGTTTGAAGCCCTCACTAATCCCCATCCTTTCTCGAACTCGACTCTTACTCCATCGGTGAGATCGGTTTTGTAGTCAGAGAATTTACGTTGAGCCTCCTCTGGTACCTGGAACTTGATATGGTCAGGGCAATCGACCCTAATTTCAGGAGTTGAAATCGCTTGTGGAACATCTCGAAGGAGTCCTGAAAGTGTCTCCTGTGTATTGCTGAGCAGCTCAATGAGGCGACCTGATGCGTACATTGCATCGTCGAATCCGAAAAAGCGATGTTTGAAAAACATGTGACCGCTCATTTCCCCTGCAAGATCAGCATCTTCCTCGTAGAGCTTCTGTTTAATGAGTGAGTGGCCAGTCTTCCACATTATCGCTCTGGCCCCTTCTTGAGCCAGCGTATCAAACAGTCGAGATGAACATTTTACATCTCCAATAATGGTTGGTTTCGAGATGTCTCTTAAGAGCGCTTGTCCATAAATTAAGAGAAGCATATCGCCAAATACAATATCCCCTTTTTCATCTACCACCCCAATGCGATCGGCATCCCCGTCCCATCCGATTCCACAATCAGCATTTTCACGGATAACGGCAGCTTTTAAGTCTTTGATGTTTTCAAGCACTGTTGGATCTGGATGGTGATTTGGAAAGTTTCCGTCGGGGTCACAATAGAGTTCAATTACCTCAACGCCGAGTTGCTTGAGAAGCTCTGGACCGACCATACCGCCTACTCCATTGCCGGCGTCAACGACGACCTTTAGCTTTCGAGGACCCATATGGGGTTTGATATTCTCTATGAGATAGCTCAGATATTCAGGCAAGATAAGATTTTCCTTGATTAAGTGGGGTATAGGTGTGATCTGAGCTTCTTGATGACATTTCATTAAAGCGAAAAGTTCTTGAATAGCACTTCCGGATAGAGTGGTTTTCCCCCGACATATTTTGAACCCATTCATGTTCGATGGGTTGTGGCTGCCGGTAACCTGAATGCCACCCGCAAGCTCTCGCTGATAGAGCGAAAAGTAGACTTGCGGTGTTGGACCCATACCAAGCAGTTCCACGGGTCTGCCAGTCGCAGAGATTCCTTCTGCTAGTGCTTGCGCATATTCTGGAGAACTTAACCGACAATCGTATCCAATGCTGACTGGTAGTTCGGTTTTCTCACGAAGAGTTTTTCCAAACGCAAACCCGAGAAGTCGAGCAAATCCTGCATTGAGATCTTCATCAACATTTCCTCGAATATCATATTCCCGAAATGCTTGGGGGTTGAGGTGAATTGCTGACATAGTTCTCCTTAATGTTCGGCTAAATTTATATTTTCTTGTCCACAGCAAACTTAGAGGTCAACTCTCGAGCGAAATATAGCTTCATTCGCTCTTGGAGTTTTCTCTCTTCTAGTTGAGCTCGTATTTCGCTTCTGAGCTCTGTATTTGTCGTGTTACTTTTATGACCAAGAAAGCGGTTTTCAATAAAGAAGAGGTGAAAGCCAAGAGGTGTCTCAATAATCGAAGAAACCTGCTGCTCTGGTAGTTCAAACAGGGCCTCAAAAATAGCTCCATGAAGGTCCTCTTCGCTAAGAACGCCGAGTAGTCCTCCATCGACTGATTCTGGCCCGTGAGAAATTTTTGAGGCCTCTCGTTTAAAGTCATCCAGAGACGACGCGTCACTTCGTACGCGCTCAAGAGTCTCTTTTGCTGCTGTCTCTGACTGCCGCTCCCGGTAGAGTACTATTTGCCGTAACTTCATTTTTGTTCCGCCAGTCTTGAGCTCTGGATGCTGAGCAAGATACTCGTTGATTTCTTGCTCACCAATGCTGGTTCCTTCTCGCATAATTTGATTGGCGAGCTTGGTTTTTAAAATGTCGATTTCTACCTGTTCCTGCAATTGTTCAATGGTCGTATTCTGCTCCTGTAGTGCTCTTTCAAACGTTTCACGAGATAGGCCATTTTGTTGAGCAAGGCGGTCGATATAAAGTTGAATCTCGTCATCGCTTACGCCGATTCGTCGATCTCTGCTTTCAGCTCTTAGGAGATGTTCAGTAATGAGCTGTTGAAGAGCATTTTGAATTTGTTGGTTCTGAGCAGCATCAGAGAGGGAGGTCGGATAAGCCACGCCTGACCTTTGCACAACGTCAGTTAGAGTAATAGGAGTGTTATCGACGGATGCTACAACAGCATCAAGTAGTTCAGCGAAGGCAGGAGGAGATAAGGTTACAAAGATTCCTATTACAATAGAGAGCAGAGATTTGTGTATGAAAGGTGTGTTTCGAGATACTTCCTCAGAAGCGGATGATACTCGTGAGTCATGGTTGTCGATCATGAAGGTGGTTCCACAAAATTGAGCGTAATGGCTGAGAAAATTGTGACAGATAGTGCAAAAAGTTCAAGGTATAACCGATGAAAAGCCATAATTACCCACAACGAATGTGGGAATAAGTATTTGCGTCATACATTTCATGAAAAGTTCGAGTTGTCATCCATTTCTCATGTTTTGAGTCAGATGCCTCAGGTTTGAATTTGGTCAAGGAGTTCAAAAACTCGATCGAACGTCTGAGCGAGCGAGCCTTTGCGAAGTGTTGGCTCATGAACGGTAAACGAGTCATTTTTCCCGAGTTTGAACTTTTTAGAGTTTGATCGAACAAGCTCCAGCGCTTTTTTTATACTGATAGGAGCTGAAGGCGCAAAGGCGCACGAAAATGTTTCATCGCCAATTTCACATCGTGCAACCCCATATGGTTTTAGTTGACCTCGAAAAGTCATTATGTCAATCAGTTGTTCCGTCGGAGTGCTGAGAGGACCGAATCGGTCTTGGAGTTCGTCCCGCATACCGTTTGCATCATCATTACTGCGTAGTGCTGTTAAGCGCTGATAGATAACCATACGTTCTTGGATGTCTGGTATGTATTCAGGCGGAAGAAATGCATCGAGCTCAATCTTTACCTCTGGCTCAACCAGAAATTCATGAGAAAGGGCTTCACCAGTGAGATGGTGAACGGCTTCATCAAGAATTTTTGTGTATAATTCAAAGCCAACTGAAATAACACTACCGGATTGTTGACGTCCTAAGAGCTCTCCGGCTCCTCGGATTTCCAGGTCGCGTATGGCGAGTTGAAAGCCGTGTCCTAATTCATCGAGAGACTGTAAAGCAGCAAGACGTTCTTGTGCCTCGCCTGATAATCGCTTTTTTGTTGGAGTGAGAAAGTAGCAATAGGCCTGTCGAGTGCTTCTGCCTACTCGCCCCCGAATTTGATAGAGTTGGGCCAGTCCGAAGGTATTAGCCCGATGAATGATGATAGTATTAGCATTCGGGATATCTATTCCAGATTCAATGATCGTTGTTGCAACAAGGATGTCGATTTCATGCTGTAAGAACCGACGCATAATATCTTCGAGTTGCGATTCACTCATTTGCCCATGGGCGAAGACAATTCGAGCGTCTGGTAACAGCTGCTGCAGTCTTTCCGTGACAATCTGTATCGACTGTACCCTGTTATGCAGAAAAAAAGCCTGACCTCCACGCTGCATTTCCCTCAAAAGAGCATCTCGAATCGTATTGTCGTCATCAGGTGTGACAAATGTTCGAATCGTTTTTCTATTGACTGGGGGTGAGCTAATAATACTAATATCGCGAATCTGAAGGAGCGACATGTGTAGGGTTCGCGGTATGGGGGTAGCAGTCAGGGTAAGTACATCAATATCCCCCTTCATTTGTTTGAGCTTCTCTTTTTGCCTCACTCCAAATCGATGCTCTTCATCAATTATCAACAGTCCTAAATCATGAAAGGTAACATCACGTTGCAAAAGTTTATGAGTGCCGATGATAATGTCGAGTTGACCTGATGACAGTTGCTCCAGAGTATTTTGATTTTGCTTACTTGAATAGAAGCGACTCACGATTCCGATGTTGACTGGGAATTCAGCGAGCCTGCTATTAAATGTTTTGAAATGTTGCTCCGCAAGTATTGTTGTAGGACATAAAATTGCCACTTGTTTTGAGTGCTGAGTCGCTTTAAATGCTGCTCGAAGTGCGACTTCCGTTTTGCCGAAACCGACATCTCCGCAAATAAGACGGTCCATGGGTTGTTCACTGGACATATCGAGGAGAGTTTCTTCGATTGCTTTTAGCTGATCGCTTGTTTCCGTAAATGGAAATCCATCTGCAAACTCTTCATCTTGAGCGCCAGCAGGGTCAAAGCGCCAACCCTTGGCGAGCTTCCGTTTCGCATAAAGGTCTACAAGCTCGCCCGCAAGAAGCTCTACTGAAGCTCGTACTTTTGCCTTCGTCTTATTCCATCTTTTAGAGCTCAGGCGATCAATTTGAGGTGGAGTTCCATCAACACCGCTATACCGTTGGACCTTAGCGATATTGGTCATGGGGAGAAATAGCGTGCTATCGGCATACTCAATTTCTAAGAGGTCGACTCGCCCCTGCTTTACGTCTCGCTGCGTAAACCCACGGTACCGTCCAATACCATAATCAATATGCACGATGTAGTCGCCTGGAGTTAGCTGAGAAAGAGAGTTGAGAAGTTTTCTCATCGAGACGGATGGTGTCGATGCGATATGACTTGCTTCCCCAAAAAGGTCTCTTTCACTGATAAATACCAGCGCTTCGTCTGGTAACAAGACCCCAGATGAAAGATTCCCGGATAAAATAACAATCGGTAGCCGCTGAAATTCATATGCCCACGTATGTGCCGATAAATCTGTACGAATTGGCACCTCGATGTCGAAATCATTCAAGATTCTTTGCAGGCGACGAGAGCGATGCTCAGAGCCGATCAGAAATGCCAGTCGATAGTTTTTATTACGCCACTCGCGAATCTTATCGCGAAGTGGCTGAAAGGGATGCTCCAGTCGTTTTACTTTGGTTTGTCGAATCCGGAGTTCGCTGAGAGCATAGCTTGCTATTTTCTCTGCTGACGCGGCAGTTGTCTTTTTTTGGCTCGTCTGACTAACGGAAGCAAGAGCATGAGAAAGAAGGTGTTGTGTTATCTTTTCTGGCTCTGCAAAGAGCTGTTTGCTGTTTGGAATGAGATAGTGTTGTTCCTTCAGCCGAGATTCTCTCTCGTTCATGATCTCGTGAAAAAGTTCAATCTCCTGGATGATGTCAACTTCATCAATGAGAATAGTTGGAATATCAATATCGAGCCAGCTGCCCCATCGAAGTGGAAGGATATGTTGATAAAGTTCAATGCCAGGAAGTGTGATTTCCTGCTGCAGGGCCTTCAGAACTTCTATACTTTCTCGAGGAGGAACTTCTCTTCTATGAGCAAAGTCTTTGAAACACTGAGTCAATTCATGTTCAGATTTTTCAGAGAAGTGCAGTAGCTCATTCCAAGTCAAGAACTCTCGAACAGGGAAAATCTCAAGAGACGAGAGGTTGCCCTCTACGGAACGTTGAGTAACGGGGCAGAAAAATCCAATCCCATTCACTGTATTGGCAAGGAACTCAACGCGTATCGGATTTTTTGCAGCTGCCGGATACAGATCAATCTTTCCGCCGCGAATTGCATATTCACCCACTTCCTGAACATTCGCCGTTTCTAGATACCCGTATTCTTCAAGGACTGCTACTATCGATTCACGATCCATGCTGTCACCAGCTTGGATGGTACGAGAGAAGCGATGATACCATGGTATCGGAAGAAAAGACTGAAGAAGAGCAGTAGCACTAATAATAAAGATTCCAGGCTCCTCACTAAGAATTCGATTGAGGCACCAATTTCTATATGCAGCACTTTCAAGGTCACGATTGACCATCTCAAATGGCAGCGATGCGCGATGAGGAAATTCCCAAACGTCTTTATCCCACGTAATAGCCGACAGATCACATTTCAGTGCCCGAGCACGAGCTTCGTCTGGCGTGACTAAAAGGACTCTGGGAAGTCCATCGAGGAGACTGTTTACCGTCCATGCGGTTGCTGGTCCATGCGCTCCGTAGAATCGTTTCACGCGTCTTACTCTTGTTTTTTAGTTGGCGTTTCTTTGTATCTGAGCCTCAAAGCATACGAAAATTTAGTAGTTTTTGCCATGGTTTGAGCTGACGAGCCTATGTATGCGCTGGATGAGGCATTTCTGAAAATTAACACAGAACCTGTCCGAGAGAGTTAATAGATTTTCGAAATCTGCCGATAGCTATTAGGTAGCGTATGCGGGAATGTACTATGGATATCACGAATCTTCTTCAGTTCGCAGTTCAAAATGATGCCTCTGATCTTCACATCGCAGCTGGAGAGCCTCCAATGGTTCGCGTACACGGTTCAATGAAGAAGATTAAATCTCCTCCGCTTGTTGCAGAAGAAACCCATGAGATGATTTATGACATTATGAATGATGTCCAACGGAAATCGTTTGAGGAACATAACGAGCTAGATTTTTCAATGCAGCTTGGTGATCTTGCGAGATTTCGGGTGAATGTTTTTCGGCAAAACCGTGGTCTTGCGGCCGTCTTTCGTCAGATTCCCACCACGATACTCTCCTTAGAACAATTAAATCTTCCTCCAGTGGTTCGAGATGTATCTATCCGTGAAAAAGGACTGGTTCTGGTAACGGGACCAACTGGTTCTGGAAAATCCACCACGCTTGCAGCAATGATTGACTTTATCAATGCAACCTATGAAAAACATATACTCACTGTTGAAGATCCGATTGAATTTGTTCATGTCTCGAAGAAAAGTCTTATCAACCAGCGCGAAGTTGGGGCACATACGCATTCGTTCAAGAACGCCTTGAAAGCTGCACTTCGAGAAGATCCAGATATTATCTTAGTTGGGGAAATGAGAGATCTAGAGACTATTCAATTAGCCTTGACTGCAGCTGAAACAGGACATCTCGTTTTTGGCACATTGCATACCTCGAGCGCACCTAAGACGGCAGATAGAATTATTGATGTTTTTCCACCTGAGCAGCAGGCGCAGGTAAGAGCGATGTTTGCTGAGTCAATTCAAGCAATCATCACTCAAACACTGTGTAAAAAAGTGGGCGGAGGACGCGTTGCCGCCTTAGAGATCCTTCTCGGTACGCCAGCGGTTCGAAATCTGATACGAGAGGGTAAAATTCATCAGCTTCCAAGCACTATGCAGACATCTCAGTCTGTTGGAATGCAAACGCTTGAAATGCATATTCTCGATTTAGTAGGACAAAATCGGATTACAGAAGAAACTGCTATTGAGAAGTTGGGTAAACCAGACTTGTTTAAGAACGAGCGGGGAAGATAGTAGTGGAAAGAAACACTCGGGGTAGGGGGCATGTTGCATGATTGAGATAAGCAGACTTCTAGGGCTGATGTGCGAACATGGAGCTTCAGACCTTTACCTTACGGTAGATAGTCCTCCCATGTATCGTATTAACGGGAGCATTCGACCTGCAGGCAATCGTTGCCTTACGCCCGATGAAACAAGGGAGCTTGCGTATAGCGTAATGAACGACCGACAGCAGCGTGAGTTTGATGAGCTGAATGAGATGAATCTTTCTCTTTACTACCCAAACCTCGGTCGATTTCGGGTAAATGTCTTCATTCAGAGAGCCTGTGTCGGTGTCGTTATTCGCCAGATTCGTACTGATATACTGACTCTTGATGACCTCGGATTACCAGAGCCGCTCAAAGATGTTGCCATGACAAAGCGTGGGCTGGTTCTTGTAGTGGGTGCTACGGGTTCAGGTAAGTCGACGACATTAGCTGCCCTGATCGATCATCGAAATGAAAACAGCGCGGGTCATATTATTACCATTGAAGATCCAATAGAGTTTATTCATGGCCATAAGAAATCTATCATTACCCAACGAGAAGTCGGTGTAGATACGGAGAACTATCATCTCGCCCTGAAGAATTCGCTTCGTCAGGCACCTGATGTAGTACTTATCGGAGAGATTCGCGATACAGAAACGATGGAAGCAGCGATTACATTTGCTGAGACCGGCCATCTTTGCTTTGCGACGCTCCATAGCAATAACGCCAATCAAGCAATGGAGCGAATAATAAACTTTTTTCCGAGTGAGCGGCATCAACAGGTATATCTTCAGCTCAGCCTTAATTTACGATCCATTATCAGCCAGCGGTTAGTAAAGAGTGTGGATGGAAATCGAGTGGCAGCAGTGGAGCTACTACTCGATAGTCCTCGGATTAAGGATCTTATTTATAAATCTCAGATAGCCGAATTGAAGGAAGCAATGGAGAAAAGCTCAAATCAGGGGATGCAAACGTTCGACCAAGCCCTTTATGACCTTTATGCTGCCGGTGCAATTAGTTTAGATGAAGCTCTGCAGAATGCTGATAGTGCGAACAATCTTCGATTACGAGTCAAGCTCTCAGAGGATGCATCATCTGCAAATGAGAAGCAGAAGACCCGTAGAACGGGGAAACACAATGCCGCTAAGGGAAAGACTTCAGACCCACATTCGGCATCAGAGACACAAGTGAGAGAGATTTCCACAGAGCAGAAGAAAAAGAGTTCAAACGAAAAAGAGGAAGAGGCTCTCCAGCTTGATATCTAGCGATTCGAGCTTTTTAATACTATTCTTGTTCACTTCAGTGCGTGTATGTGCTTCATAATGAAGCTACATATTGAATCGAAGTCATTACGGCGATTATCGAGAAAAAAATATTCAGATGAAGGGAAGAAACATGCCTGAAATACCTGACAGGGAGTTATCTGTTGAAAGTGGGGCATGGAAGCGAAGATCCTCTCGACTGGTGTATGAGAACCAGTGGATGAAGCTCCATGAAGATCAAGTAACTACGCCGTCTGGAACGGATGGGGTGTATGGCTGGTTGGAGTTGCAAGAAGCGGTTGTCGTCCTAGCAATTTCAGAGAAGGATGAAGTGGTACTCATTGGACAGGAGCGTTATCCAGTACAGGAGTATTCATGGGAGTTGATTGAAGGTGGTATCGAATCAAGTGAGACACCTCTTCAGGCTGCTCGTCGGGAATTAAAGGAGGAGGCAGGAATTATTCCAGCCTCGCTCATTCCTTTGGGTTCTCCCTTTCATATCGCAAATACGCGGACCAATGAATTGGCGCATGTATTTCTTGCCACTGGTTTAGAATTTGGGAATGCTCAACCGGAAGAAACTGAGGTTCTCCAGCAAATGCGACTCCCAGTAGAGGAAGTATATGAGATGGTTGATGATGGGACTATCAGAGACTCATTAAGTATAATAGCCTTATTACGGTATCGTGTTCTCTTTTCTCGATAAGAAAGAGAGTATTTTTAGAAGAAACCTTACCCATGAATGAAAATTCAATGCCTCTTTTAACACAGCAGCAAAAGCGAGTATCGAGTGAGAAAGGCTTTTCTCTTTACCGTGAAATTGCGGTTGGTGACGGCGGATGGGGTTCTCTCTTATGGTATGAGGCAATTACCGGGATAGGAAGTATTCTTCCAGGAGTTTTGGGTTTGGGTTTTCGTTCCCTATTGTATCGTTCTCTTTTTGGCGCCTGCGGAGCACGACCATATATCGGAAGAGGAGTAGTCATTCGAAATGCCTCTGGAATTCAGCTTGGTCAAAAAATGCTGATCGATGATTATTCGATTATTGATTGTAGAAGGGGAAGCACCATCACCATCGGAGATCATACGTGCATTGGTAGAGGTTCTATTATTGCTGCAAAAGGTGGCAACATCACATTTGATTCAGGAGTGAATATTGGAACAAGTTGTCGTATTGCTACGCAGAGTAGTATTGTTATTGGAGCAGGAGCTCTCGTCGCAGCGTACGCCTATATTGGCCCTAGTAATCATGAATGGGATGAGGACACGGAGTCATTCATTGCTGGGAAGATGGAGAAAAGGGGCGGTGTAATAATTGGCGAGCGTTCCTGGATTGGAACCCGTGCGACAATACTTGATGGGGTTACTATTGGAAAAGGATCGGTAGTTGGAGCTCATTCTCTCGTGAGAGAAGATGTTCCTCCGAGAACAATTGTTGCTGGCTGTCCCGCAAAAATCATTGGTACCGTAAGTTCCGAAGAAGAGACAGAAGAGTAATTGTAAATCAGTAAAGAGTTTTTATGACTGCTCGAGGGAAGTACGTGTTCAGTATGTCCCTGTTATTTCTACCAGCAATTGCTTGAAACATGCCTCCAATTTGGCACAAACCTACTCCATGCCCCCATCCAGCACCGTGAAATAAAAATGTCTCGGCTTCCTTGGTAATACTAATCGAGCTACTAAAGAGAAAAGATGGATGAAGTAGTGAGCGAATTTCATATTGAGTTCGACTATGATACGAGCCGATGTTTCCAGCTATAGTTTCAAAAATAAATTCCATCTCATGAATGCGCCCGGATTTCCCCCTTCTGATGGGGTTTAAATCGGTGACAATTCTCGCGTCTGTAACCCCTGTTCGTTCGTTCAGGTATGATGCCAGGCTCGTTGCTTCTTCTCGATGTTTCCATCGGAAGTATTCACCTGCATCATCGACACCACCAAGATGAGCGAGTAAGATGTCGGGATCTCCTCCACAAAAGAGCGATTCATCTTCTGTAGGCTCAGAGGATGTCCATTTTGCAGTATCGTGAGCATTTACACTCCGAGGGCCATCGGTTACTGATGATATTCCAGCGGCTGGAAATCCAAAACAGTCCTCTACTTTTTCACTAATGCCACCGCAGCATTTTGAATAGTAAGCAGGAACGATTGTTCCTGCTTCAGATACAAGATACTGACCTGCTGTTTGAAGAGATGCGTTAAGAGAGTCTTCAGCTGCGAATGTCACACCATGATATCGCTGACAATCATCATCGTTACATAACTCATAAGAAGAACCAGGGTGCTTTTCATTTAGAAAACATTTTGCCCAGCTCCTTGCTACTATTGTCTGTGCTTTAACGAATTCTACGGGTGTTCCAGAAGACATCTCGGATACCACGACACATGCAAGATAGTGTTCAAATGGAAGAATATTCACTATTTCAAGAAAGCCATTGTGACTTTTAATCTCAAAGACCCCGGGAAAATCCGCCTGAATTTCTTTTTTCCAGTGAAAGCTCCTTCCAGCGACGATAGGACTGATACTCAGGGTTTTCTTCGGAAAAGCTGATTTGGAAGGAGAAATAAATAGGCACTCGGTTGATTGGAGTATTTCGCCAGATTCATTGCGTAGTTCAACAGTCTCATCACGTGCAATCACCGAATATTTCCCTGGCTCTACAAGCTTGCCTTCCGAAAGCGCTTGAGGCGAATTGTCATTCAGGCACCGTATAGGAGCATCAATATGAATTGATGCGGTATTCTTGCCGTCCTCAAGCAGAAGTATTCCCACCCGTATCTCAGATGAAGCTACGTCTTTCTCAGCAACGTTTAGGGGTTTTGGTTCAAGCACCCGTAAACTCCTCTATGGATACAGCGAATTGTTCTCCAATCTGTAGTGCGAGCTCCTGATGTTGATGGAGGAGTTCGGATGGAAGCTCTGTCACTCCATTCTCCGGTAATGTATTTACAAAGCGCATATTTTGCTCATGCAGTGAGCGATGTTCTTGAAGATCCTGTTTGAATAGTCTCTCAAGCTGTGATGCAACGCTTGCTGCATGATGAAGACTGTGATTAAAAAGTGCAAAATTAATCTGTGAAGTGAGTAGTTGATGAGCAATTTGCTCGGGCGAATAGCAGCCTGAGATTGCTTTCATATCCAGATCATCGGTGATTGCTACACCCGTATACCCTAGTTTTTTTCGCAAGAGCATTTTCCCAACTATATTTGACAGTGACGCAGGATACTGTTCGTCAATCTTGGGGAACAGAATATGAGAAAGCATAATTGCTTTCAACGGGATAGTATTATTCTCGATAAAGGGGATCAGCTCCCTGTTGAGAAGCTGTTCATCGCTCAATTCAAGGCGAGGAAGCTCAAAGTGAGAATCTTCAATGGTATCTCCATGACCCGGAAAATGCTTAGCAGTTGCGATAACGCCGGCAGACTCAAGTGATACAATAAAGTGATTACTTCGCTGACAGACCTCGTCTATAGACGTTCCAAAACTACGGGGGCCGATAACAGCATTTTTAGGATTTGAAAAAATATCGAGACAAGGCCCAAAATTCAGGTTGATGCCGAGAGATTTCAATTCCTGTCCAATTGCACTTCCGACTGTCCCGGCCTTGCTCTGCCAGTTCAGGGGATAAGGAAATTTCGTGAGAGGTGGAGGCGTTCTGATCACTCTGCCCCCCTCGTGATCGAGCGCCCAAATCATCCTAGTGCGACCCGTTGCTTGCATGATATCGCTTCTAAGAAGCAAATACTGCTTGAGCCAAACGGTATAAGGCTCATCGAGAAGAAAAGCGTCTTTTCCAAAGTGAATTCCAATTGGACGCACTGTCTTCAGGAATTCACGAGTCTCTGGCGAGAGCGTCGTTTCATTCACTCGGATGACAATATGATTACCGGGGCATATGAGCTGACTCTCATCCATTGAAATAACTAAGTCCTCCTTCGACGGGTATAGCGTTTCATCTGAGTTCTCATTGTTCAACTGAAATATTTCTGTCCGAGAAGGGAGGCTTCTCGGATGTTCGCGACCTCTTGCTCCATTCAAGTGCCCCTTGAATAGCTCCTGATACGATCATGCTAGGCAAAGGGGGAAGCGCCTCTGCCGCTCTTATTGCGTCATTCGCTTCGCTCAAAATCTCTTCGCGTCGTTTTTCCGCAATTTTTCGATATTCAATTTTTGCCGTTTGACCTCTATGCACTCTCTGGGTTGAGGTTGTGAATAACCACTGCAGAAGATGAGTGAGTACATTTGTTTCTAGGAGTCTTTGAGGAGTGACAGGAACATTTTCTCCCATGGCTTCAAGATGTGGAAAGAGTTTGTGGTCACAGTATTCAACGAGGGAAAAAAGCATGGCGAGTTGCGAAGGCTCTGTCTGAATGAGGTCTGAGTTCCAAAGGAGTTGATCAAGACAGAAGATGATATTCCAGAAATCTTCATATTGTTTATCTCCTGCTGCCAAGATAGCTCCCGATGAGCTCTTTGAGTGCATCATTCGTGAGGATTGAGCGGAGAGAGTCTCTTTTGGGTGAATTTCAAGGGTTGGCGCGCACTTACGGACGACGCCGAGAATTTTTTCAGACTCAAAGTTGTTCGAGTAAAAAAGAATCGGATGTCCAGCATCTTGAGTTTGGCACATGGCCTGACTTTGGCACATGGATTGTACGTTTACTCCAGAAGGGGGGTAGTCAGTAGCCTTAGGTTTCTTTGCTATCATCGTTATTCGTCATTGTAGGCGGAATTTGCGTCGAAAAGCTACTATTCAACGCGACGCTTACCAAGGAGCGGCTTGAAGACAATCACGAGAATCTCTATAGCCAAATCTTGCAGGGTTTGGTCTCTCGGCGTACCCTTATGGCGTATGCTCGAATATATTTCTCTACGACAGTCTTCCTTTCGTGCCTTCTTCGCTGGAGTGGCTCTTTCGCTAGTCCTGACGCTTTTCTATTTTTTTCTGTTAGCTCCTCAACGCTCATTTCCCATGATTCCAGATGGGAACTATATGGGACGTATTGCTTGGGATGAGTCCCATTTCAACGGCTTACCACGCATCTTTCTCTTGGAAAAGCGTGGGGATGAATACACGATTATGATTCCTGGGCCCGAAAGAAAAACGATAACGGGGATCTTCTCGCCCACAACCGATGAGCCTATTCCACGGTATCTTCCGCTTCAGGTCAGTACGCAAAAGAGTCACTTCCTCTGGTTTAGCTCTGAGGAATATGACTCAAGGAGGGCTGTGCTATCGATGAATGGAGAGGTCTTTGAGCGAAGACTCGGCGCCCTAGGGCGTTGGACTTTGCGACCAATTGATTTTGAGACTAGGGCGCAAATGGGAGCACCTGAGAAGTTCGTTGAAGAAAAGGCTCTCCTTCTTGAAGTCTCGCTTCTTCTGGAAGAGAAGACTCTATCAGAGAATTTAGATTATGAGCAGCTCTCGCTCAGACAGCGTGAAGAAGAAGTGCGCCTATTAGAAGAGCAGGTGACAAGCCCCGAATCTCTCAGAGCTGAGGGGATGGCTCGAATTCAACAGCTGGCAAGCAAGTTAACCGATCAAAAATCCATGCAATTTGAAGCGACGAAAAAACTCCATGAAGTTGCAAACCAATTGTCGTTTGCCCGCGGTGTTCGAGACTATGGAGAAGTAATAGAGTTGTCGCGGAAGTTGCGAATGCTTGAAGAGGAGATAATTTTGGCAGAGGAGGGGGGATTTTTTACGATGACCCTGCCCTCGGCTCATCATGTTATGCCTGATGAAGAGCATGGAAGACCAGCTTCGTCTATTCAGATGATAGAGGGAGGTCAAGGGTGAACTATCTCAGCAAACCATTCGTGAAACGTTGTGTCTGTCAGGGGCTGAGTTTGATTCTCATACCACTTCTTTTCAGAAGCGAGGTGTTGAATGCTGAGATACAAGTCGACAGTGAGGGCAACAAGAGAGAGATTGAACAGCATGCTGATAGGATACTTATTGCCCATGTAGATCACATGCCTCGCTCGAAGAGCCTTATTGGCTACTTTCTCTTGGAAGATGGAACGCTGGTGATGGGAGATGGGGTTTCTATTGAACAGCGTGCGGAAGGAGATGGAGAGACGTCTCGTATTATCTGGGCCATGAAAATTCCCCCGGAAGTACGAGACGTTCAAGAGGTTGTCTTTCGAGAAGAGGGAGCACAGGAGTCTCCTGCAGTCTACCATCTGAATAAAACAGATTTTTTTATCTCAACACTTGAAGGTGCTGACGCTATTCGGCAGCGAATTCAATTTCTCAGACGTCAACAAGCACTGCTACAACAAGATCGTAAGAAGCTTGAGCGTTTATTTGAGAGCTTGAGAAAAGACGCACATGTCATAGGCCAGTACGATCGAATTCAAGGACTGGAACGAGCAGTCCAGAAGAGTGAACGGCAGCTACAGCAAACACAAGGCCAGACTCAAGATATCGAGAGGGAGCTTGTTGCGTTAAAAAAATGGCAAGCACCAATAGATGTAAGAGAACGAAAGCAGACCTATGTGAAAGACGTGCAAGAATTGCAGCGGAGGAAGACAGAGTGAGTAACCAGCAGTTACCTGAGCAAGGTCTAGCATTTTCAGATAGTTTTACGAATGATATTTCGGATGCAGAGTTCAATACTGCAATTGATCAACTTGCAGAAGTCGTCTCTGACCGCGGTATGGTTGCTCTAACAGTATTTTTCTTAGAGGCGCATAGACCTTTGCGTGCGATTATTGGACAGGCCACCCTGTTTTCTGCACCGCTTCTTACCTGTTTTTTTGGCTCTAGTAAGGTGCAGACAGTTCTGCGCATTATGGAGAATGATAATGGCTATGAAAGATTGATTATGCGTTTAGAAGAACTGAGGTAGAAAGATATGGGAGTTGAGCATTCTACACCGGGACTTCTGCTTCTACTCATAGCCTTTTTAGGTCCAGTCATCGTTCTTATTCGAAGAGCGGCTGCGGGCAAGAGTATCTTTATTCGGCGTATTCCTGGGGTGGATGCTGTTAATGAAGCCGTTGGAAGAGCTGCCGAGTTAGGGCGGCCAATATCGTTTACAACGGGACTCACCTCAGTCAGTCCTGTCTTATATGCGTGTCTGGGAGTACTCTCGTATGTGGCCTATCGCGCAGCACGATTCCGTTCACGACTGCTTGTGCCCCAGTATAACCCAGAAGCAATGGCTATAGTTGAGAATGCGGTTCGAGATTCATATCGCGAGGCGAGACGAATATCTGCCTTCGATCCCCAGAGCATTATGTTCTTGTCGGAAAGTCAGTTTGCTTTTGCCTCTGGATATATGGGACTCATGCATCGTGAAAAAGTTGGTTCAGCCTTTTTGTTCGGGTATTTTGCTGCTGAATCTTTGATACTTGCTGAAGCTGGTCAGCAAGTAGGCGCGATGCAGGTTGCTGCTAGTGTTAGCCCAGAGCAAGTTCCTTTTTTCATTTGTACTGCCGATTATACCCTGATAGGTGAGGAGCTCTATGCCTCATCAGCCTATCTGAGTCGTGAGCCGGTACAACTCGGTAGTCTGGCTGGTCAAGATGTAGCAAAACTCATTTTTGTCATACTGATAATTGCTGGTGTTTTGATTGCAACGTGGAATAGTGTTTTTCCTGATGCCCAGATTATAAACATTGAAGCGATACTCCGATACCAGTGGGTAGAGCTATTTAGCTTTTTCGGTATCTCAGGAGATGGCAGCTGATGAAGGAACAAGGATTTAGAGGCCGTTTAATCCGCCTGGTGACGTTTCTTGCTGGAGTTTACTTCTTTTTAGAATTTCTTCTTCCGAAGTCTGTCTTAGAAGCAGCTGGTGTTGCAGATCTACACGATGAGATTAGCAATGGATTTATTGTTGTTGGAACAATGGCCTTTGGGCTAGGAATCATCAACTTATTTCGTGTGCATGGTACGCGGGTTGTATTTCGACGAAGAGATTGGCTTTACAGTGCAGCGCTGTTATCCGGTCTAGTGCTTATGATGACCGTCACTGGTCAGGACTGGCTGAATAGCCTCAGCGTGACAGAAAGAAATCGCGAGTGTCGACATCTCGGTAAGTTTGCTGAGGTCATTGTCGAGGATTCTACCAATGGACGAGAAGATGTCCCACCGAGAACGTATCGCATAAATAAGCTTCATGAAGCGGTGGAAGTCACCATAAAAAATATTTCGTTAGAACATGAGAAAGCCATCAAAACGTTATCGCAGTCTTTAGAAGAAGTATCGCTGGTGCGCTTGCAAGAGTTAACGAAAGAATTAAATGAAGCTATTCTGCTTACGGATGGAATCACCGCAGACGATTTAGCAGCAGATGAGCAGATTCTCTTATTGGGCAGGCGTATAACAGAGGTAGGAGTAATCTTTGAAAAGATACTTCGCATTCAGTATGAGCATTCAACAGGGAATAAATTATATTTATTCTTCTTTGAGGGGCTCTTTGTTTCGCTTGGTTCAGCGATGTTCTCATTGTTAGGGGTGTATATCGCTTCAGCCGCATACAGGGCATTTCGTATTCGTAGTGTCGAAAGCTTGCTGATGATGCTTGCGGCAGTTGTTGTAATGCTTGGTCAGATTTCCTTTTATGAATATGTCTCAGAAGACCTGCCAAATATAAGACAGTGGCTATTGGAAGTTCCGAATACAGCGGCTTTTCGAGCTATTAAGATAGGAGCAATGATTGCAGGACTCGTTATGGCGTTTCGTATGTGGTTTTCAATTGAGTCTGAAAGCTTCTCTTCTCGAAGGGGGCAGTAAGAGCCATGCACTCATTTGAAAGACAGGTTATTTATTTAGTGGTACTGATAGTCGTAAGCCTTCCCATTTGTTTTCGACAAAGTATGAGGCCAGCCAAAATGAAGTCGGCGTCTACTCTTTTTAATATTATTGATACGCTAGAGAAAAAAGAGGATCAGATTGCGCTATTAGCGTTAGATTTTGGACCGAATACAAAGGCTGAAAATGAGCCTCAAGCTGAAGTCATAATTGAACATCTATTTCGAAAGAGAATCCCATTTGCCCTATTTACCCTTTATGCGCCGGGCGAAGGCTTTTTAAAGTCAATTCCCGACAGAGTCGTAGAGCGGCTGGCGCAAGAGGATTCGAGCTATCAGTTTGAATATGGTGTTGATTGGGTCAATCTTGGGTATCGGCCCGGTAATGCGCTCTTTCTTCAATCGGTTGCTAAATCGAAAGACCTACGGGCTGAGCTGGAGAAAGATATCTTTGGTACTCCACTGAAGAATACTCCAATCTTTCAACGAATCATGACGATTCGTCAGGTGAGTTTCTTGGGTCAATTCACGGGTCTTGTCGGAGTATTTGACAGTTATGTTCAGTTTTTTCAGCAGGAGGGGTTTATCCCTACCTTTGGCCATGGGTGTACCTCCATCACGATACCAGAAGCCTATATCTATCTTGACTCTGGACAGCTCAATGGACTCTTAGAGGGAATTGCCGGGGCTGCCTGGTATTCAAAGCTCTTGAAAGATAAATATCCTAAGCGGCCGAATGACAAAGCACTTGTAACCAATACAGCGCTTGGAGTTGCTCATCTTATGATTATTTTTCTGATTATTATCGGGAATCTCCGCGAGGTCTATCGCTGGTATCAACGACGTATGGTCAAAGAGGGGGCGGCCATATGAACTGGGATACTGCAACAATTCTCATCGGTGGAATTGCAACGCTTGCCATTTATAGCTTTCTTATAAAAGAAAATCCTTTCTATCGGTTCTTTGAGCATCTCTTTATAGGAATTGCTGCTGGATTTTTCCCGGTCCTTGTCTTTAAGAGTTTTCTTTGGCCGAAGATTTTAGAGCCAATGCTGGGTCTGACAATTGTTACGTATCCAGATGGAACAATGTCGGAAGCCTATAACTATTGGCTTTTATTGTACCTTGCTCCAATGATGTTCGGACTTCTTTACTATGCGCTTTATTCGCAGCGATATGCTTGGTTAGCGAAGCTTGTTATCGGATTTTCGCTTGGCTATAGCGGGGGGCTGGCATTTAAAGGTTTTTTTGCAGAGATGGTACCGCAATTAACAGGAAGCTTCCGCCCGCTGGTTGTATTTAATGAAGGAAACTTTGCTTGGTTTTCTACACTAAATAATTGGATTTTCTTAATTACCCTTCTCTCTGTCATGTATTATTTCTTCTTTACATTTCGGGCTGTAAGTGAAGGAGGAAAAAGCATCTCGCTCTCAGGTCGTTGGCTCATGATGGTATGTTTTGGAGCATTTTTTGGCTCAACGGTAATGGCAAGAATGGCATTGCTTGTGGAGCGTCTTCAGTTTTTGATCCTTGAGTGGATAGCAACACTTGGAACTCTTTTCGCATGAATGAAACAAGAATTGACATAGAGAGTCTTGAGGTAATTTTGATTACAGATTGTGGTTCGACTACCACGAAGGCTCTTTTGTTTGAAAAGACTCCATCTGGATGGCGTAAGACATGCCGCGGAGAGGCTCCTACAACAGTCGAAGAGCCGGTTGCTGATGTCACAGTAGGGGCACTGAACGCATTTGCAGAAATTCAGGAAATTAGTGGCCGTAGAATACTTGCGGAATCACAAACGCCACCATTTTGTTCAAAAGATGGAGAAAATGGCATTGATCTTTATCTGTCTACCAGCTCAGCGGGCGGTGGATTGCAGATGATGGTTACTGGTGTAGTCCCAGAAATGAGCGTGGAATCTGCGGAGCGAGCAGCACTTGGAGCAGGTGCCATCGTGCTTGAAGCATTCTCAGCTGATGATGAGCGTGACGACCATGAAATCATATCTCGAATTCGGCACTTACGACCGGATATCGTATTAATGGCAGGCAGTGTGAACGGGGGCTCAGTTGATCATGTCACGGAAATGGCTGAGATGATCATTGCAGCTGATCCTCGACCTCGCTTTGGGTCAACTCTTCGGTTGCCACTCATCTATGCGGGAAATGAAGATGCAGGGAAGAGTATTGAGGATCTTTTTGAGGACAAAGCACAAGTGTCACTCGTTCCAAATGTTCGTCCAGAACTTTCAAAAGAGGATCTTGCTCCCGCACGTGAGGCCATTCATGAGTTTTTTCTGAGTCATGTGATGAGCCATTCTCCTGGCTATAACAAGCTTCTGCAGTGGAGCCCCGTTCCCGTAATGCCGACGCCGGCTGCTGTTGGTGATATCGTGCGAGAGTACGCAACAACTTCTGGATTAAATATTCTATGTGCTGATATTGGTGGTGCTACTACCGATGTATTTAGTGTTTTTTTCAATGAAGCCAGAGAACAGATATTCAATCGAACGGTAAGTGCCAATCTTGGTATGAGCTATTCCGTAGCAAATGTACTCGTCGAAGCGGGAGTAGAGAATATTTCTCGATGGATTAGCGAGACGCTAACCGAGCATCAGATCAGAGATAGGCTGAGAAACAAGATGATTCGTCCAACGTCTATTCCACAGACAGTAGAGGACCTAATATTAGAGCAAGCAGTGTGTCGGGAGGCTTTGAGACTTTCTTTAGAGCATCATAGATCACTAGCCGTCGGGCTTGCTGGCTCACAAAAACAAAAAGGCATAGCGGATATTTTCTCTCAGTCAACGAATCGTTATGAGCTCGTAGATCTGATGAAGCTCGATCTGGTAATCGGTTCGGGTGGGGTATTAAGTCATGCACCGAATCGGCTTCAAGCAGCCCTGATGATGCTTGAAGGATTTGGGCTTCAGGGTGTCACTCAGTTAACTGTTGATTCAATTTTTATGATGCCCCACTTAGGGATTCTTTCGTCGATACACAAAGAGGCGGCGACGGAAATTTTCTCTCATGATTGTCTCGTAAATATAGCACATTCCGTCGTTCCAGTTTTTCCAACTCGAAAAAAAATCAAGAATCTTTGTCGCATATTCTTAGAAGATGAAGAAGTCGGAGTTGTCGTGCGTGGAGAAATAGCGCTCTTCAAAGAATGTGCTGGTAAGGAAGGAAGATTACGCGTTGAACCACTCGCGAGTTCGGTTGATGTGGGAGCGGGACCAGGGAAAGTATTCTTGAAGACTATTTCTATTGGAGCCTTTGGAATTCTTGTTGATGGTAGGAATCGACCCCAAGAGTTTCTGGAAGAGTCTAAAGAGCAAGTGTTACGGAAACAGCTCTTTGAGCAGTTAGATCTCTACAACGACGAGAGGAATGAAGATGTCTAGAGCACTTACCCCTGGACTTATTGCATCGCCTCGTAGAAGTATTTCTCGAGTTCGAGAGCTGCCTGTACTCGGGCAGGTGCTTGTAGAGAAAGGGAGTTGCGTAGCGAGCGAACAAATTATTGCAGAAGCAGAGTTAGCAGGAGATCTGTATATTCTCAGACTTCCGGAGCGAATGGGGCTAGAAGTCTCAGAAGTGTTATCAGGACTTCGGGTCCAAGAAGGTGATGTCGTTAAGACAAATGATTTGCTTTGTCATCAATCTGGGCTCTTCGGACTGCTTAATAGTGAGGCAAGAGCACCTGAGGCTGGAACAGTTGAGTTTATTGCTGAAAAGACAGGGCATCTTGGACTACGACTAGAACCAAATCGAATAACCATTGATGCGTATATCTCGGGAATAGTCTCTGAAGTTGAAGAAGACAAAGCCGCAACAATAACGAGTGAAGTATGTTTTATTCAGGGAATCTTTGGGGTGGGAGGCGAAAGAAAAGGCACTCTGCGCTTTCTCGACGTTGAAAGCGATCAAGTTCTTACTCCATCTGACTTCGCAGGCATTTCGGAGGGGAGCATATGTGTGGGAGGAAGCTCTCCAACTCTAGAAGCACTATATGAAGCCTCTCGAGTTGGGATCGCTGGCCTTATTTGTGGCTCTATTGATGATCGGGTTCTCTCTCAGTTCCTCGGCTATGAGCTCGGAATTGCGTTAACTGGTGACGAGAATATTCCGTTTAGTCTTATCGTAACCGATGGCTTCGGTGATTTAGCTATTTCACACCGAGTCTTAGATGCTTTAGAGGGGTTGGATGGCAAAAGTGCCTCTATGAATGGTAAAACGCAAGTGCGTGCAGGAGCTGTTCGTCCAGAACTCATTGTTGATATCGAAGGAGTATCAACTCGCGAGCAAGGGGAGAAAGAGCTGGTTTTAGAGGTCGGGGCAGAAATTCGTCTCCTACGAGTTCCGTACTTTGGGCGGTTTGCTACTGTTGTCGAGCTGCCAATTCATGAAGAGAAGATCCCAACTGGTGCTCGTACGAGAGTATTACGAGCCAGATTGGAAGATGGAAGCCTCGTAACTATTCCCCGTGCAAATGTTGAGCTTATTTAGCAAGTGCTACTTCAGATTGTGACCCTGGCTGCAGGATCTTGAATCGCCCCACGATATACCTGTAGTGAGCAGAGAAAGTCTTACCGTCGACTCAATGCCTCCCAGGGAGGCTGCTCTTTTCAGGCGGTTATCATGGAGTATCGTTGTGTATCTTGAGAGTGTTGTCCGTGCTAGAAATCGAGACTTTTGAGTACGTCATCGACGTCATCTTGGTTTAGGCTCTCAGATATCTCATTTTCAGATACACCCTCGTCTTTTGAGTCCGCAGTATGCTTGGAATCATCATTGAGTTCGATAACGTTGGTCTCAGAATTCTCTCGGAATAAAGAGAAGAATCCAACGATATTTCTTTTTACGTTATCAATCATTCGTATAACTTTTTTTGCGTGTTGTCCCGCAAGATCTTGATAGCTTTGTGCCATTAAGATGTTTTGGTTTAAGGCGGTACATAATGCAATCAGCTGTAGTTGACGTTGATATAATGTCTCAAATGATTCGCGGGTCTTCCATGCAATTGTTGGATCCGCATCAAGTTGATTTTTCATCTTATGCAAGTAACGCTCAGCTTCACGAAGTGAACTTTCTTGCTCTTCTGCCAAACCAATGACGGTATTCGCTGATTTTTCTGTAAGTTCTATAATCGCTGACAGTTTCTCTGGCGCATCCGCAAGGCTTGTCTGAGCCATAGAATCAGTCGACTGAAACTCGCGTAGTAGTCTTTCACTATAATAAGATGCGCCTTCTTGTATGGCCTCGAGTTCGCTTTTCAATTGACGATTTTTTCCTACTCCCAGCTCGTCAAGAGCCGCTTGGATTGACCCTTTTTCTCCGTTCAAGATGGTTTGTACTAGATGATGAAGCGCATGTTTCTGCGCTGAATACGATTTTGAATCTTTCATGGCTTTTGGCCTATTTAAGAAGAATAGTTCTTGAAGATCGCTTCCATCTTCTCTGATAGTAAATCAGCAGTGAAAGGCTTAATGATATAATTTGAGACTCCGGCTTGAGCTGCTTCCAGAATATTTTCTTTCTGTGCTTCTGCGGTAACCATGAGAAATGGAATGTTCTTAAAGCGTTCATCTCCCCGAACATCCTTCAGCAGATCTATTCCCATTTTGTTCGGCATGTTCCAGTCCGAAACAATAAATTCAACTGGAGTTGATTGAATTTTATTCCAAGCTGCTTCACCATCAACAGCTTCGTGAATGTTGGTAAACCCAAGTTGTTTGAGGCAATTTTTAACGATTCGTCTCATGGTATTGAAGTCATCCACCACGAGAATAGGCATATCTTTATCTAGTTTTGATAGACTACTCATAATATTCGCTCCCGTTTCTCTCCACTGCGTTATCACCACGTTCTTAGGAGAAATCGTCACGAACGTTCGAAAGGTAAAGGGAAAAAAGGCTTACCCCCATTGAAATATTATATGCATAAATTTTAGGGGGTTAAGCACGTTGAAAGCAGTGGTGGCTCGATGCTAGGTACGGACCAGGGCCCGTTCATACGGGGGAATATGGTGCGTATGGTCTCGGGGTACCGTAATCACATTGTCACCCCAATCGTGTGGAATATCTGGATCATTGAAGGGAATTCTTCCTTCATCCTCTGGATCGTATACGCGAGAGGTAACATAGATGAGATGTGCACTATCACTTATTACTTTTAATCCGTGGAGTACTCCAGGGGGAATCCTGACAAGACTTGAATTCTGTTCTTCTGGGCAATTCTCTCCCGAGAGTCGGAGCTGAAGTTTGTTTTTATATGTCTTACTCTCAGCTCTATTATCATAAAGGACTGCTTCAATAACCCCGAGAGCAAGGTACCACCAATCAGTTTGAAGATGATGAAAGTGCCATGCTTTGACGACATCTTTTGTCATCTTTGAATGGCTCCATTGAGCAAAGCTTCCTTCTGAGAACACATCATCACTATGTCGTAAGATTTCTCGAAAAAATCCTCGATCATCTGGAAAAGTGCAAAGACTCTTGATGAGAACCCCTTCAATTTGCGTTGTATACTCATTTTCTGTCATGAGGGCCTTCTCTCTATAAATCGAATTTTTACTTCCTCATAATCGTACCGATTATCAACAACTGACCATAGCCACATATACTCCCTATAGAGACTTTGGAATGCTCTCGTCTCTCCTGCTTGCATAGACTGGTCTTTCCGTATCCTGATGGGTGGCTCGGTTTAAACGGTCCAAAAGAGCCTCACGAAGAGGACCGTTCGTTGGTTTCTCTATGAATATCAACTCGAGACCCGCTTTATCAAGGGTTCGAATCGCTGCATAAAGATTTTTAGCGTAGTCATTTTGATCTCTCGACTGACTGAGGGGCACCGTCATGATATGTGCAGAGTCAAATTCAAGCCCGTCTGAGATAGTAATCATCCCAATTCGACGTCCTAGAGTTTGCTCAACAAGAGACACAGCCTCTGCCTTTTCAAACATATACAGCGGAGTATTGGGAGAATAATGTTTTTTAAGCTGACCTGGTGAAGTCATTACTTGGTGAGTTGCCTTATGCTCTGTTCTGGTAGAGAGCTCTTCCATCAAATGATTTTCAAGCGCTTCTCTCGTAATGAAGCCTGGTCGTAATACAGTAGCGGGGCCATCTTCTGAGAGCTGTATGATCGTAGACTCAATTCCAACAGTAGAAGGTCCTCCGTCAAGCACATATACCGCATCACCGAAGCAGTCCCGGACATGCTGAGCTGTTGTCGCGCTGACATACTCTGAGATGTTTGCACTCGGTGCTGCAATTGGTCGATTTGTTTGTTGCAAAAGCGCTTGCGCCAGCGGATGGCTCGGTATTCGTATCCCGACTGAGGGGAGTCCCGCAGAGGCCGCGCTAGATATCGTTGATTTTTTTTCTGGAAATACAACGGTGAGGGGGCCTGGCCAGAGCGGGAGTAGTCGTTCAAATTGCTCTGCAATTCTTGTTCGAGGAGTAATTGTTACGTACTCGGACACTTGAGAGACGTTATCGACATGGATAATAAGCGGGTTATAGGTGGGCCTTCCTTTCAGTTGAAAGATTTTTTTGACTGCTACCTCATTAGTCGCGTCTGCTCCCAGCCCGTAAACAGTCTCCGTGGGAAATGCTACTACTTTTCCTGTGCAGAGGAGTTCCGCGGCATGAGTAATCTGCTCTTTTAGCGTAATCATATAGCGAGTGTACGAATATAAAAACTGAGCTGCTACAACTCTTCTTTCTGAGCCGAGCAGGTCGTTAATTTTTTTTGAAGGACGGGAATATTTCCCTCTAAAGACTCAACTTCATTTAAAGCTTTTTGGAACGCTCGATCGAAGTACTGAATACAGTTCGAGTCAACGGTTTGCGGACCAAGAAAGCTAACAGCTCTTTGTTCAGTTATTTTTGTTTCCGCAGGAGACGACATAATCCATCTCTGAAAAGTAAGCTTTCCTAACATGGTCCCCTCACAGAAGGC
>Ga0181593_10000438_pt1 | contig 36222 bp, 26 predicted proteins | sample 071ome_19_FD_133756 | JGI IMG/M metagenome (GOLD analysis project Ga0181593, IMG submission 133756) | Coastal salt marsh microbial communities from the Groves Creek Marsh, Skidaway Island, Georgia - 071413AT metaG (megahit assembly) | ecosystem: Environmental > Aquatic > Marine > Intertidal...
TATTTCCCGTTCCTGGAAACCATCCGGGATTTCATCGAACTCGGGGGCAACGTGCTGTTCGTGATCGGGCTGCTCACTTTATTCATGTGGGCGCTGATCATCGAGCGGTTGGTTTACCTCCGTGTCGGCCACAAAAAGGCGGTAAAGATGGCCGTGCAGTTCTGGGAGGGTCGCGACGACCATTCTTCCTGGAAGGCCGCGCAGATCAGATATCGCCTGGTTTCTGTGGTGGCCCGGCACATCGAGAAAAACATCGCGCTCATCCAGACCTGCGTGGCATTGTGCCCACTATTGGGTCTGCTGGGCACGGTGACGGGTATGGTCGAGGTCTTTGAGGTCATGGCCATCTCAGGTTCAGGTAACCCGAGATCAATGGCCTCGGGTGTTTCCAAAGCCACAATTCCGACCATGGCCGGCATGGTAGCGGCCCTGTCAGGCGTAGCCATGAGCACTTTCCTGCAGCGACGAGCAGAGCGGGAAAGGGAACTGGTCGCCGATAACCTGGTCATTCATAAATAAGCGGCAAAGCGCCGGAGATACGGAATGAAGCAGTTTTTCAATCAAGCACAACAGGAAGAAGAGTCCGAAATTAACATCACGCCGATGCTCGACGTGGTGTTTATCATGCTCATCTTTTTCATCGTCACCGCAACCTTCGTGAAAGAGGCCGGCATCGACGTCAACCGTCCGGATGCGGCAACCGCGGTGAAGAAGGAGAAGGCCAATATCCTGATCGCCATCGGGCCGAATAACGATATTTGGATTGATCGGAGACAGATCGATGTTCGCTCTGTACGACCCAACATCGAGCGCCTGCATGCAGAGAATCCGCAAGGCTCTGTCGTCATCCAGGCCGACAAGGAGTCGAAGACAGAAACGCTGATTCAGGTAATGGACGCGTCACGCCAGGCCGGCGTCTACAACGTTTCCATCGCCGCACAGGATCCATAGCAGGAGTCCGCTCTCATGGCCAGCGCGACCATTCACGACAAACTGGGGTCTGGGCCCGGCAATGGAGGTGCCCGACTGATTGTTGGCGTTATCCTCGGCTTCGGAATCACCCTGTTCCTGTTCTGGCTGATGCAGTACATGATCGAGACGGCCGACCGCAGCCTGGATGAGGGTTCGCGTGGAAGCCTGGTCGATTTCGTGCGCGTTCAGCGAGACGAGACCATTCAGCGCCGGCAGGTGAAGCCTAAGAAACCACCCCCCCCGGAAAACGCGCCGCCGCAACCGCCCACGCCACAAATGGACAACCTCGACCCAACGGCCGAGAAAATCGCCATATCCGACGTGCCGGTTGAAACGGAAATCGAAATGTCCGGCGGGTTCAGCCTCGGCGTCGGTGAAGGCGACTACCTGCCGATTGTCAAGGTGGCGCCCATCTATCCGCAGCGGGCCCTGTCCCGCGGTATCGAAGGCTTCTGCGTGGTTGAATACACGGTTACCCGGCAGGGCACCATTCGCGATCCCTTCGTGATCGAGAGTCAGTGCACCTCCTCCCTGTTCCATCGCGCCTCGCTCCAGGCGGCGCTCAAGTTCAAGTACAAGCCCCGTGTCGTCGATGGCCAGGCCATCGAAGTGCCCGGCGTTCAAAATAAGTTCACCTACGAGATCACCGAATAGGTGCCATGAAGCCCATGCGTGTAAAAATCTCTCTCCAATTAATGCTGGCCTTTTTGCTGGCGCTGTTCCTGGCCCTACCGGCACAGGCCCAGGATGATGAAGGCAGCAGCAAGCGTAAGACCAAGCAAACCGTTGCCATGAGCCAGAAAGTCTTCGAGAAACTCACCGAAGTTCAAGAGCTGATGGAAGCCAAGAACTATTCAGAAGGCCACCGGCTTTTGCAAGAACTTGCAGGGGACGAGAAACTCAGCCCTTACGAGCGCGCTCAGGTATTCAACCTCAAGGGTTACGCGTACTACCTGGAGGAGCGTTACGAAGACGCCATCAGGGCCTACGGGATGGTGATTCAGCAACCGGAGCTGCCCGAGGGGCTGCAGCAGAGTACGCTGAAAACACTGGCCCAACTGCAGTTCACCATAGAAGATTACGACGCTGCTTTGGCAACGGTAAGGCGCTTGATGGAAATCGTGCCTGAGCCCAGTGCTGATGTTTACATGCTGCTGGGCCAGGCGCTGTTTCAGAAACAAGACTATCGTGGCGCCCTGGAGCCTATTGAAACCGCAATAGGCATGTACCGGGAGCAAGGCCGAGTGCCCGCCGAAAACTGGCTGCTCTTGCTGCGCGTTTGCTACTACGAGCTGGGCGACTTCCAAAGCATGATCGGCGTGCTGGAAGAACTGATCACGCATTATCCAAAAGACACCTATGTACTGACCCTGGCGGGTGTCTATTCCGAGCTGGGTGATACCAAGAAACAACTGGCGCTGGTGGAGACTCTGTATGACGCGGGTTTTGTGACCAGCTCCTCCATCATCGTCAACCTGGCCAACCTGTACCTGCTGCACGAGACGCCTTACAAGGCGGCAGAGGTGCTCAAGCGCGGCATCGACGGTGACGTCGTCCCGGCGGATGTCCGTAACCTGAGGCTGATGTCCCAGGCATGGTACACGGCGCGCGAGGACGAAAAAGCGATCCCGCCTCTGCGCCAGGCCGCAGAGCTCTCGCGCGACGGTGAGCTTTACATCCGCCTCGCGCAGTCGCACATCAACCTGGAAGAATGGGAAGCCGCGGCGGAAGCCGCTGCTACAGGTTTGCGGCTGGGAGGAATCTCAAGGGAAGACCAGGCACATATCCTTCATGGTATGGCACTGTTCAACCAGAAAAAGCTGACGCTCGCTCGGGGCGCCTTTGAGCAGGCCTCGCGCGACAACCGAAGCCGGCGAGCCGCTCAGCAATGGATCGCTTACGTAGACAGCGAACTCAGGCGCATGGAACTGATGTCGCAAGACGTGGAAGGGCCCCGGGACATCAGCGAATTGATGGAATAACCGTCCATCGGGCATAGGAAAAGGGGCCTTTCAGGCCCCTTTTTTTATCTGCAAAAAAAACCGGCCGCTAGCCGTACCGGCCCTCGATGTAATCCGCGGTCTCCTTGTTTTTGGGTGTCACGAACATATCGCCCGTATCGCCGTGCTCCACAACCTTGCCCATCAGCATGAAAATACACTCTTCACTGGCGCGCCTGGCCTGGGCCATGTTGTGGGTGACGATCAGGATGGTGTAGCTGCCGCGCAGCTCCCAGATCAGTTCTTCCACGGCTTCGGTCCCTTTGGGGTCCAGCGCGGAGCAGGGCTCATCCATCAACAACACGCTCGGCTTGACTGGCAGCAGCCGGGCAATACAGAGCTTTTGCTGCTCCTCAAGGGACAGGGTCGTCGCCTTTGCGTCCAGGCGGTCCTTCACCTTATCCCAGAGCAATACCTGCCGTAACGCCGACTCAACGATGTCTTCCTGCTCCTGCCGGGGAATTCTTCCGGAGTCGGCATGCAGTCGATAGCCAAAAAGAACATTTTCGCGCACTGAAATCGGCAGCGGATTGGGGCGTTGAAACACCATGCCAATCTGCTTGCGCACCTGGATCAACTCAACGGTCGGCCCGAGGATGTTCTCGCCCATCACTTTGACCTCGCCCGTTGTTCGGACGTATCCCAGGCGCTCATTGATCCTGTTAACGGTTCTGAGAAAAGTGCTTTTCCCGCATCCGGACGGCCCGATCATGGACGTGATAATTCCGCGCTTCACCTGCAGGTCGACATCGAACAGCGCCTGGAACGTGCCGTACCAGAGGTTGAGCTTGTCCGTGTCGATAGCGAACTGCGGTTGCTTGGATTCGTTAGCGCTCATCCGAAGCGTCCCTCAACGTAATCCCGAGTGCGTGGATCACTGACGGTCCCGGTGAACAGTTCCTCGGTGGGCGCAACGTCCAGACAACGGCCCTCCAGAAAAAAAGCCGTCCGGTCCGCCAGGCGGCGCGCCTGCTGGACGAGGTTGGTCACCAGGATGATGGTGATTTCCTTTTTGAGTTCCCTGAGCACGTCCTCGATCCGCATCGTGGTCACGGGATCTACAGCAATTGAAAATTCGTCGAGCATGAGCAGTTCCGGCTCCTGGGACAGCGCGCGCGCGATGGTCAGGCGTTGTTGCTGTCCACCCGACAACATGCTGCCCAAAGAGTGCAACCGGTCTTTGACTTCATCCCATAGCGCAGCCCGACGCAGACAGCGCTCAACAAGGATGTCGAGTTCCGCGCGATTTTTTTGGCCCGCCAGGCGGGGCGCCAGCGCCACGTTGTCATAGATCGACAGGGGCAGCCCTACCGGCAATGGAAACACCACGCCGATACGCCGACGCAATCCGTAGACATTACGTACCCGGCTGACGTCGACGCCATTGAATCGAATGGCGCCTTCGAACGACATGTTGCTGTCGAACATGTCCATGCGATTGATCGTCTTGAGGAAGGAGGTCTTACCCGAATTGGCGGGACCGATAATGCCAAACACCTCGTTTTCCCGCACCTCGAAACTCACGTCCTCAAGCGCGACATGGTCACCATACCGGATCGTGAGCCGGTCTACTTCCAGCTTGTTGACCGCTGTCGGCTCGACCACCGCTACCATTTCTTGCGCCCCCTTAAATACATGCGCAGGGCGATCGACAGGCTGTTCATGATCAGGACAATTGAAATCAGGACAAGCGCCACGCCATAAGGCAGTTCCTCAGGCATGTCGGGAACCTGGGTGGACACCACGAACAGGTGCAAAGACAAGGCCATGGTCTGGTCCAGCACGCCCTGCGGCAGCAGGGGAAGGAAAAACGCGGCGCCAGTGAACATGATAGGTGCCGTTTCACCGGATGTTCTGGATACCTCGAGAATTACACCGGTGAGAATGCCCGTGACGGCATTGGGCAGCACAACCCGCCGAATCGTCTGCCATCGTGTGGCGCCCATATTCCAGCAGGCTTCACGAAAGGCCTGGGGAACCGCCTGCAGAGACTCGCGCGTGGCCACGATCACCACGGGCAGCGTCATGATTGCCAGGGTCAGGCTTGCCGCCAGAATACTGGTGCCAAACTTGAAGAAAATGACAAAAGCGCCCACCCCGAACAAGGCATGCACGATCGATGGCACACCAGCCAGGTTAATGATGGCCAGGTTGATAGCGCGGGTGAACCAGTTGTCCGGCGCGTATTCGCTGAGATAAATTGCGGCAGCCACGCCCAGTGGCACAGACGCGATCAGGGCCACCAGGACCAGGAGGATCGTACCGAGCAAGGCCGGGAAAATGCCCCCGGTCGTCATGCCGTTGGTTGGGCTCGCGAATAGAAATTCAAACGAGATCACCGGGCCTCCCTTGTACAACAAGGTGCTCAGGATCAGCACAACAGGCAGGATGAGCAAGCCGGTCATCAGGCCCAATGAGGCCTTCACGAGCCGCTCGTTTCGCAGGTTTTTCCGATTAAGTGAACTGGCCTCGAACATGACGGTCAGCCTTTGCGCACTCCGCGGACGATCAGGTCAGCGGACAGGTTGATGATAAAGGTGATGACAAACAGGAATATACCGATGGTGAACAGCGCCTCGTAATGCGGCGATCCAACCGCGGTCTCACCCAGTTCGGCCGCAATGGTTGCGGTCAGCGCGCGAACCGAATCGAACACGCTGGTCGGAATATTGATGGAGTGGCCGGTGGCCATCAAAACGGCCATGGTTTCTCCAAACCCACGGCCGACACCCAGGAGCACGGCCCCCAATAATCCGTTCTTGGCGGCCGGCAAAACGACCTTGTAGATCACCTGCCAGCGGGTAGCGCCCATGGCCTCAGCGGCCTCCCGGTAACGATCCGGAACGGCTTTGAGCGCGTCCTCGGCAATGGACGTCATGATGGGCGCCGCCATCAGGCCCAGGATGACACCGGCATTGAGCACATTGAGGCCCACCGGGACATTGAAGGTCTGGATGATGATCGGGTTCATGATGGCCAACCCGATAAAACCCCACACAACCGACGGAATAGCGGCCAGCAGTTCCACGGTGACCTTGAGAAACTCCCGCTTCTTGCCGCTTGCAAATTCGGCGATGTAGATGGCCGCCCCCAGCGAAAACGGTATCGCCACCAGCATGGCCAGGCCGGTGACGCTGGCGGTACCGGCCACCAGTGCCAGGATTCCGTAGGTCGGATTGCTCTCGGAGGTTGGGCGCCAGTTGGGTGAGCCAAAAAACTCGGTAAAACTGAAGTCTCCGAAAATAAAACCCAGGCCTTCGCGGCTGATGAACACGAATATGCCGATGATGAACACGATGGCGGATATGCCACCGAGAAACACCAGTACCTGGACGGCCTTGTCGATGAACCAGTCCCGGTTGAGTTGATCGAAGTCCTGCCTCGCAGGCACCTTTTCCTTCGTCATATCCAAGACTCAGTCGCGTGAAAGGTGCTCGCCTGCAACGAGCTCCATGAGCTCATCGAGCTGGCTGCCAAGACTCCGGTATTGAGCGGTACGGTCGACAGCCGGAGCCATCCCCTCCACTTCCCAGTTCATCGCGGAAGTATGAAAGGGCGCCTCTTGAACATAATCCCGATAGTGACCGTTAATACAGACCAAAAGATTGAAGTCCGCGATGTCGTGCTTCATCGCCTCGAGTTGCTCAGTCGCCAGGTCTTCGTCCGACAAGCCCCGGTCGGCAAGAAACGCACCCAGCTCTGCCGAGACGAGATCTGAACGTCCGGGCGTGGCGCTGGCGAATTCCGCGACTTCGGAGTAGTTCTTGCGCCCGATGGCAACGGCCAGCTGTCCGGCGCCCGAGTCTGGCTGGTCGAGAAACAGCACCCTGTGAATCTTGGGCACTTTTGCCACGCCGCGCACGGCGTACACGGTCTGGTCGCAGATGTTTTTGGCCTGATCGGCCACCCTTTTGAACAAGCTGAAGACCACAAAGATCACCAACATGGTCTTGCCGTCAAGCTCATCATCTGCGGCGGCGAGGTCGTCGTAGATGCGGTCCATCTTGCCCTGCACCTGCCGCGACATTTTCATCATGGCCATGGCGGCTTCGGCGTTGCCATCGCGAAACGCCTCGCGCGACTGACGCAGAATATGCAAGGACTCATCAGCGACAGCGTCCATCTCCACGGCAAAAGCCTCTGGCAACGGCCCGCCCAACTGCAGCCCCTCGCGCGCGATGGTGACCGCGTAATCCCCGATGCGCTCGAGGGAGACATTGACCCGAATGGTTGAGGCCATTTCGCGCAGATGACCAGCGCCTGGCAGGTGCCGGGCGATGAATCGGTGACACATCCGGTCGCACTCGCGAGAATCCCGGTTAATGGCATGGTCACCCAGTACCGTGGCATAGGCCAGATCTTCGTCCCGCAGCACGAGAATCTTCTTGGCGTCTCCAATGGCCGTTTCAACGGCCTCGCCCAAGTCCCAGACCCATTGCCGGATCGCCTTGAGATCGGCTTCCAGTCGCTGTTCGAGATAGCTCATGCGGCCTCCATGTTCATACGCTAACGAGCAGGCTTGACATACTGTACAAGAAACGGGCGCGGGCCACCTGACCCACGCCTCGGGTTCTAGCCCGCTTCAGAGAAACAGGCGGTAAAAGGACTCAACCGCAGGTGACGTCCATGGCGGGTGCGTAGCCCTTCTCCTTGATAATGCATTGGCCCTGATCGCTCTTGATCCACTCAAGATAAGCAGCCACGTGCGGTGCGGGCTCAACGTCCGTGTACATGAGCAGCGGCCGGGCGATGGGATAGCTGCCATCGCTGGCTGTGCTTACGGTAGGGATAACGCAGTCGTCGCCCATACCGGTATCGACACAGGCCAGCTTGACGTGGTCCGTGGCGTAGGCCAGCCCGCTGTAGCCGATCGCACAGGGTGTGTTTTCGACCAGGTCGACCACGTCTTTTGAACCGTGCATATCGCGGGTCCCAAGACGGAAATCTCCTTGTTTGCCCAGCACGACTTGACGGAAGTAAGCGTAGGTGCCGGAGTTGTTCTGGCGGCTGACCACTACGATCTCCTGGCCCTGGCAGCCCGGAACTTCCAAACCGAGGTCGGTCCATTTTGTGTAAGTGCCCCCGTCTCCATAAATCTCCGCCAATTGCTCAATGCTCATGTTGTTCGCCGGGTTGTCCGCATGCAGGTAAACGGCAAGCGCGTCAAAGCCCACGACATGCTCCGTAGGCTCATTGCCCGCGGCAACGGCCATCTCCACTTCTTTTTCTTTCATCGCGCGGCTGGCATTGGCAATATCCACGGTGCCGTTGATCAGCGCAGCAATACCCGTCCCTGAGCCACCGCCGCTAACCGCGACGACCACAGCTGGATCCACCGTTTGGTAGGCCTCGGCCCAGGCTTGGGCGACGTTAACCAAGGTGTCAGAGCCTTTATTCTGGATGACCTGGCGCTGCTCACCACCACCACAAGCCATGAGCATGGCAACGAGAGCGGCTGAAATCATCAAACGTGCAAACGTGCGAAACAACATGACAAAGTTCCTTTGATTGGCTAAACGGGCCCAACCTACAGGCAAAATATTACAGTCATGTGACAGTTATGTGACAAACCGTAACGCACGGGCCCGTGCATGCCGGACAACACCGCTTCAAAGGTTTCCGGACCTCAGAAAACGGAGCAAAAATCGATGGCTGTTTGAGCGCGGCAGAGCACCGGTTCTGCAGGCGGTCTCCCCAAAATTCAGCGCTCGCGTTTCACCCTCAGTGCACCCGGGAACCCATATGAGAGCCGGCACAGGATCCGGTGTATGCCGGCCCGTATTGCTGTCGGTCGTGTGATCGGAAGCGACGGCAATGGCGACTCCGGCATGCAGCAAGGGCTCCAGAGCCGTGTCGATAGACTCGAGGACGTTTTTCTTGCCCCGCGAATCACCATCATGTGCGCACAGGTCGGGCGCCTTCACATGCACGAACACCACGTTGGAACGCTCCAGTTCCTGCAGCGCGGTACTGAGCTTGGCCGGAAGGTCGGTATCCAGGTCAGCGGTAAACCGGGCATCTTTGACCACGGTGAAACCCAATAGCCGGCCCAGGCCCTGAACCGTGTTGCAGCCTGACACCACGCTGGCAGTCAGGGAGTGCAGGGTGACCTGGTTCTCCAGCACCATGGGGTGGCCCGCACCTCGGACCAGCAGGCCGTTAGCGGCCAATTGGCCCGACTGCGCTCGCTGATGGTTCACAGGGCTCGCGGACAGCGCCTGAAAAACCTCGGCGCTGAACCGGTTGATCAACTCAGCGGTCAACTCGGCCGCAGGGGCCTCGGGCCTGCTGGCCACCCACCAGCCGCCACCGTGATCTCCCGGGTCTGTATCCGTGACGCGGGCGTCCAGCGCCGGGCCCGACAGGACGAGTACGCCCCTGTGCTGTTCGGTCGGCCAGAATCGGACGGACACATCCTGGCCAGGATCAATCCGATTGATGACCGCGGCCAGTTCATCCGATCCCTCCCTGATTCTCCCGGCTCGACGATCAAGCACACGGAAGCCGCCTGAATCGGCCACAAGGGTGGCAAAATTGGCGCGCAGAGCAACATCACCCGGCGCGAGGGAAAGTCCGAGGCCGGCTGCCTCTACAGGCCCTCTTTTCAGCCCCTCGACCTGGCCGGGCAGCATACCCAGCAGAATGCCGGCGCCAGAATGCGTATTGGGCAAAATCCCGGGGCCAATCGGATCGATCAGACCATATTGGCCGCGGGCGGCCATTGCATTCAGTACGGGCGTGCGCGCCGCCTCCAGCGGGGTGCGGTGATCGAGCTCCGGAACGGGAAGGTCTCCCAGGCCGTCAATGATGACCAGAATGCCCTTCACCGGCTGATCAATCCGACAGCCCACTGCTGCCAGTTGTCTTCGTTACTTTCCTCCAGCAGGGCACCGATCTCCTCACCCAATGCGCCGGTAGGCGTGCCATCAAAATGTCTGGCCAGCTCACGGATAATGCTCACAATGATCCGCTGGCTGGATTTCTCGAAGTTGTCATTCTCGACAATGGCGGTTTCATTCTCATCCGCCTCGGACAAGAGGTGAGACTGCAGCGCCCAGATTGAATCCAGGTTGTCGAGATAGAGGTCGGCGTGGCGTTTGGGCGCCTCGGTGCGGCGCCCGAGCAGCCGGTCCTTCAACATGCTTTTCCTCAATATGGCCATGGTCACGTGCACACAAATGGGCCCGTCATCTCCAGTCCAGCGACTGCGCAGCGACGGCAGCACGTGGACGCCTTCCAGGATCATGGAGACGCTCTCATTTTCCGCTCTGTGCAAGGTGGCCTGACAGGAGACCTCCAGCAGCTGTACCTGGCCGTAGAAGCCCTCCACCACCCGGTCCTCCTGCCTGGATTCGGCCCGGCCATGGGCCGGCAGCGCCTTCCAGGCGTCGAATGAAGATGCGTGGAGCACCGGCATCAGGTGAGCGGGAATCATCGTTCGCATCACTTCGCGCAACATGTCGGTGGATTGCGTCCGGACGATTCCCAGGCGGTGAGCCAGTTCGGTGGCCAGTGTGCTCTTGCCGGTGCCCACCGCGCCTCCCACCAGCAGCAGCAGGGGTCGACCACTGCGCTGAAATTCTGTCCATATGAGGAAGCGTCGAGCGGCTTTTTTGCCGATTTCCTCACGAACACAGAGATAGGTCAGCAGGCCCAGCTTGTCGGTGGTGATGGACTCCGCGCCGTGGACCAGCAGCTGATCGTAGACCCGCGCGGTGACCTTCTCGGCGTTCCGCGCCTCCAGGCCGGTCGCCTCCAGGTAATTCTCCAGCCGGCCTCGTGAGAACGCGCTGGACCCGCCGCTTCTGCTGATCACCAGTATCTTACCGGGCGCCACCGTTGTGTCGCTGTAGGCCCGGCGCACGGCTGTGTCCCCATAGCCTTCCAGGCGCTCGGCAACCAACTCCCTGAGCTCCTCATGGGTGATGTTCGCGCGCTTGCTGATCTGTTTTCGCACCTGGGTGGCAAAATCGAATGCCTCGTTGAATGGCATTCCCGCATCCAGCAGGGAGCGGGTCAGGATGCCCCTGATGAACGGCACCTCGGTGCCTTCAAGCTTGTTGAGAACAATGGTTTTCATGATGAATACCGGCCACGGTCTGGGATGGCTCATGCTATCACGCGCCATCGGTCGCCTGAAGGCGGCCTCGGCCTCCGTGACCTGGGTCATTGCCCCGCCCGCCGGGGCTATCTAGAGTTTCGGAGAGTCATATCCGAAGGCGCCATGACCCGGGAGCACATTGCGTCGGAGCCCATCCAGGGATGCGCCGGCAGCGCGTCGGAACGCGCTGGCGCCCGGTCTTTGCTGCAGGAAGGATGGGTCATCGCCAATCATATCCTGGTTTCCTTTCACGTCGCCTTCATCTCGTCCGTGCTGTCCATCCCCGATTCAGCAGCCGACCGCGCGGGTGTCCTGACCTATATCTTCGCCAGTCATGAAACGCTGGTCTCCGCCGCTTTTACCTTGCTCGTATTCCACACTGCCATCGCGCTGCATGAACTGGGGCACTTCCTGGAGGCGGCCAAACTCAGAGCGCTCAGCGACGACATCCAGCAACAGGTCGAGTCCCGACTGAACACGCCTGCCCCGCTGCGCGCCCGCTATCTACTCCGACAGTTTCTGCTCATACCCTATGGTCGCGCCGAGGGCGTCAAGCGCGAGGGCCTGAATTACTACCCTGACGCCCCCTACAACCTGGCGGTGGCCGCGGCCGGCCCTCGAGCAAGCCGGAACGTGGCACGCCTTGCCCTCCCCCTGGCGCTGTTGTTGCTGGGCCTCGGGCTGATGGCCAACCTGCCGTGGGCGGTATACACAGGGCGCCTGGCGTGCGGCCTGGGTATCGTGTGTCTGCTGGATTTCCTGCTGGCCGATCCCGGCAAGTACCGGGCGTTTCAACGGCGCGAAAAAGAAGCTGCAAAAGCCGCCGAAACCGTCCAGCAGGAGAGCAGCTGGTCGGCCAGCGCGGCCCGTGCGCGACAACGCCTCATCGAGCGGCGAATGCAAAGCGCGCTGCACCCCAGGCTTGGGGCTGTCGAAGCGCCCTGGCAATTTCGCAATTGCGGCATGGGCGGGCGGCATACCGAGAAAGAATACCCCGAGTCCAACATCAGCATGCAGGAGGCCATGTTCCTGATTTTGGGCGCGCTGGACGTCCAGGAGGCGCAGGAAATGACGGTGCGCCTGCAGAATCGGCTCAAGGAGATCCTGGAGAAAGCCGAGGGCTGCAGGGTGATGGGCATCGGGCTCGAAGGTGGGTTGGCGCCCTACGTGGATCGCGGCGATTTCGAACTGCCGGAATTACGGCTCTGGCACATGATGAAACAGGCCATCCGGGAATGCGGCTACTCACCGGGCGAGCAGGTCGCCATCGCCCTCGACCCGGCGCTGTCAGAACTGGAAATCGCCTATCGCCAGGAGTTTGACATGCCCGACAGCGTCGGCATGTATCTCTTCTGGCGCGATCATGCCAAGAAAGTGCTGGATCGGGACGGTGTGCTGGAGATCTACCGCCAGGCCATCGTGGATCACGACATTCCCATTGTGTCGATCGAAGACGGTTTCTCGGAAGATGACGAAGAAGGCTGGCGCCGGCTGCTGGACGCGCTCGGTGACCGGGTGCTGGTGGTGGGAGACGATCTCGTCACAACCAATGACCGCACCATCGAGCACGCGGTGGACAAGCAGTTGATCAACTCCGTGCTGATCAAAGCCAATCAAATCGGAACGCTGTACGAGACGCTGCTGGCCATCCTGGTGTCATTGGGGCGCAGGATGAATGTGATCGTGTCCCATCGCTCCAAGAGCCCGAATGACGACATGGAAGCGCATTTCGCCCTGGCCGTTAACGCTTTGGGGCTGAAATGCGGTGGCGGCGCCAACACGGAGCGGCTGGTCAAGTACCAGGCAGTGGCCACCCAGATGGATAAGGTGACGCGGGCCTCTGCCGATGAGCCCAGACCGCCCGCGTTTGCCCGGGTGGTGGCGGTGGCTGCCCGCGAGGAACCCACCAACGCCGGCATTCCCACGGTCGGTGCGGAAGTCTGCCTGGATGTGCCCGGTTCCAGGCTGGATGAAACCTACCGGGTCAGTCATCACGGGGCAACGCCGCTGGGCACCTCCGCCGGCACGGGTGAAGCGGTCCACCTGATCGATCATTACTTTGAAGCTGCGGAATACAAAGAGATCGTTCAGCAGCATAGGGGCTTTCTGGTGAAACAACATTCGGGGCTATTCGCCTTCGCCCCGGAAACCACCCTGGCTGACGTCACAGCCACCAAGGATGACGACCTGGTCAACCTCTTTCGCCGCTGCCGACGCTACGGGGGAAAGGGCTGCCTCAACGCAGTCGATCATGTTCACCAGTTCCTGGCGCCGGTCTTTGAAAAGCAGGATGCCGCCACATGGGCCCTGATCGATATCGACCGCCAACTGCTGCGCGCGGAACTGGCCACCGCGACACGGCGAGGCAAGCGCCTGCAGGATGACAGCCGGGAAGATCAGATCGCCATCATGCAGCGCAAGCAGAACCTGGGCATGAACGCGGTGCTTTCTGTCTCGCTGGCACTGGCCCGGGCCCTGGCCCAACTGCAGGGCCGGGAACTCTATGAGCTCTTGCGCGAAGAGTTGCTTATGATCATCGAGCGCCTGGCAACCGCCCATGAGGTATCCATCGCCGGCAGCCGGTTTGATGATTACATGACCGCTCTGGTGGAGGTCAGTGATCGACTGCAGGCACAGGATCTGCCCCTGTACCAGGCACTGCGTGAGGTCACCGGCATCTATGAGCCGGCCTCACCGCCCAGGAACAAGGCCATGTCCGGGGCTCGCATCCAGATGTTGAGCCCCGACCCGTCGTTGGCCGGTGAAGAGCAGCAGAGAATGTCCCGCCTGAACCGCGAAATGCTGCGGGCCTATGGACAACCGGACACCGCTCATCTGCACCGGGAAGCCCTCCGCTGCTACCTGGAAACCACCCACTTCATTCGGCAGCGCTACCCGATGTTCGAGATCGCCAACCAGCGCGTGTTGCGCGGTCAAAACGCGCTGGTTGTGCCCTTTGACACGCACGGCCGCCTGACGATCTACGTATTGATTGAAGGCGACGAACCCCCGGTTCTGGACACGCGTCTACCCCACGGAACGCTGCTGAACGATGCCTTGATCCAGGAACTCGCCGGTGTCGATGGCCAGGTCGTGGACCTGGAAGCGGAGATCTATCCCAGGGATTTCGAGAAAGCGAGCAGCATACAGGTCGCCCGGCTGAGAGATATGGCCGCCCTGCTCCTGCGGCTCAACACCTCCGGCAGCCGGCACGAGGCGCAGTACTTGCTGCGCTTCCTCGTGGCCCGCCTGTGCAGTACCTCTTACCGGGGGCTTCCGGGCGCCAAGAATCTGCAAAACGAAATCAACCGGGTCCGCGGCGAACTGGTGGATTTCATGAACGGTCCATTCGCAGAGCGCCTGCGGTTACCGTCCCGGGTGCTGGTTCGGTCCATCTCCGGCCTTGTCTCCCGCCCCAAGCTGATTGACGAGGTCTGGCAGGACACCATCGACCTGGCCGAGATTCATGTCCGCGGCAGTTCCATCAGCAATGAGATACGACGCAGCACCCATCACGCGATGGGCCGCCAGACCCTGGATCTCGCGCGGGCCTACCTGCGCTGGCTGCAAACCGGAGACGCCAGCTTTCCCGATCCCGCGCTGGAAATTCCCGGAGAGGCCGACCGGCTTGCACGCACACGACCGGAGGTCATCGACCTGGTCAGCCGCATCGTCGGCCACCTTGAGCAACTGCTGGGCAGCGCGCAAATCGCCGAAAGGGTCAACGAATGGCGCCTGGCCTATACAGAGGAACTTCTGCGCTGCGAGTCCGGCAACAGCCTCACGGAGGAGTTGAATTCGCTGGTCAGCAACGGCATCCAGGCCGGTAACCGCTGGGTTTATCGTCACCGCCTGCGCGGCCTGTCCAGCAAGGCCCGCAGCGCCAGCTGGAGTGATGCGGCGAGAGAGCCCTTCGAGCGTCAGCTGCGGTCGATGGAATCCCCAGAGCCTGGCGATGACTCATTCGACCCCCGCATGGCCGAGAAACAGCTTCGCAAAGTGGTCGAATCATTCATTCGTCAGATCTCGGCCGACCACCAGGACCCCGTTTTCTCAGAACTCGATGACCTGCTGGAGTCCTACCGCACCGGCGCTTACGCAGCATCGTTTGAACACAGCAGCGCTCTGCGACACCGGTTGGGCGACGTGTGCGGTCACGGCGTCTTCAAGAGCCAGCGCTACCTGCTGCATCAGCTGGATTGCCTGCTGGAGGAAATGGGGTTTTTCGCCCTGCGACACGTCGCCTCGACCTATGCCGACAGTGGTGTCGACCTCGATCAGTGCCTGCGCTTCGTGCACATGTGCGCAGGCAATCTGAACCGCGACGGGCTCTACTCCCGCGAGCTTTGGGACCTGTCCTGCATGGCGGTCAATCCCGCCCGCGCTCCGCTCGAACTGCTCAATGTCCTGGAGCAGATACAGCGCAACTACCATCGCCTTATCTACCGCGTCAGCGACGCCTACCAGGTCATGGCCGAGCACCTGGGTTACGGCCAGAACGAGATGCGCGCGGTGCTGGGCAACTTCCAGCGAACCATGCACGACCTTAATAGCCTGGTGCACTTTGCCGATATCGCGCGTGGTGAGCTGACGCACTCAGAGCCGGAATTGCTGCACAGCGTTGGCGGCGGAACCGGCACCGACCCCTGGGACTTCATCCACCTGTCCGACAGGGAGGACGTCCGGCGGCGGGTAGAGCACCAGCACGCCGTTAGCCTGCAGGGCCGTTACGGCGGCAAGGGCGCAGGCCTGATCTACATTTCCTACCTGGGCATACCCACTCGCGACGGGTTCATCATTCCCACCGCCCTGCCCCGAAAAGGCCTGCATCGCAGCGAGCCCGAGCGTCTGAAACAGGCGCTCAGTGATCATCTGACCCAGCTGGAGCAGGACATTGCGCGCGACCAGGGCACGCCAGTCAAACTGGGCGACCCGAACAAGCCGCTGCTGCTCGCGGTGCGCGGGGGATCGGTGTTTTCCATGCCCGGCATGCTCAGCACGGTGGTTTTCGCGGGCATGACGGAGGAGGTTGCGCAATCACTGGCCATTGAAGACGAGTGGTTCGCCTGGGATGCCTATCGACGGTTCCTCGTTTCATTTGCCTCCGCCCGATGGCGCTTTGACCTGGAGGCGCTCGACCTGGTGGAGAAAGCGAAACGCGCACACGGCGTGAAACTCAAGATCGACATGCCGAGCAGCGCCATGCGCCAGGTGGTCGAAGACTCCAAGCAGGCTTTGCGTGACGCAGGGCATGGGGAGGAGTTGGAGGCCGTCATTCATGATGCCCACCTGCAGCTGTGGTTGGCACTGCACTCAGTCCATGAATCCTGGGATCGAGAACGCGCATGCCGCTACCGGGAAATCAAGCATCTCAGCAATGGCTGGCATACGGCTGCCATCGTGCAGCAAATGGCCTGCGGCAACCGCACGAACGAACAGGACTTGCGTGCGGGAATGGACGAGATGAGCATTTCTCTGACCGGCGTGATACCGCACACTGAAATGCAGGAGACGGGGTTCAGGGCGTTTACCGGAGACGTCAAGTTCAGCGCCTGCGGTGACGACCTGGTGGGCGGCGTCACGGCCTCGCAATCCTTCGAGCCGGTGCAGACCCTGCGCTCGCTGGCGCCCATGCTGGAACGCAAGCTGTACCACATCAGCGCGCGCCTGCGCCGGTTCCTCGGCTCAGACGCAGAAATCGAATACACCGTCGAACGCGGCGTGCTCAGTATCCTGCAGGTCCGCAGCGCTGAGCATGAGCACCTGGAAAAACCGGCCACTTTCGAAGATCCGGGCACAGCGGATGGACGGGGCATTGGCATTCGTGGCGGTGCTTTCCGTGGCATTGTGGCCTTCGATGAGGCAGACGTTCATTCGTTGCGGGCGAAAGGCTGGGATCCTGACCAGGTGGATGGCGTGATCCTGGTGATTGAAAATCCGATACCGGATGAAATACCGCTGATTCTCTCTGTTGATGGCCTGCTCGCGGCCCGTGGCGGGTCGACATCCCACGCCGCCGTGGCCGTCCATGCCATCGAGGATCGCCCCTACAGCGCGGTGCTGGGCGTGGAACAGCTGCGTGTGGGCGAAAGCAGGGCCCGTGTGGTGAGCGCGGATGAGACGACCGTGGCGGAGATCAGCGCCGGCGACATCCTGTCCATACACGGCCAGACCGGCGATCTGTATATCGGCAGCCGGGCGCTGAAGCAAATCGCCCCATCTTCTGCCGCCGAACCTCCACGGACCAAGGTGGAGCCTGCACTCAAAAATGAAAGGGAACCCGCCTGAAACGTTACCCGAAAATCCATGTGCTATCGTAAGTGTTTTTGAGCGCCCGCATGAATTCGTCCATGTTCCAAACGGCCGAACTCGGCCAGTCCGTATCCAAAAAGGCATTCAAGGAACGAGAACAGATCCTGCGCGAGTCCCTGCTCGACCTGCAGACACAATTACGCGCCGAGGGCAGCTTTCCGGTGCTGATCGATTTCGGCGGCGTACGTGGCGGCGGCAAAGGCACCACCACCAACCTGCTTAACAAGTGGATGGATGCCAGTTATATCGAGACGCACGCCTACGGCAATCCCACGGGCGAGGAACTGCAACGCCCCTACTGGTGGAAGTTCTGGCGCGACCTGCCGCCGCGGGGCACCATTGGCATCTACCTCAGCGGTCGCTATTCGCGGCCACTGCTGGATTATGTCTACGGCAATTCCGACCTGGATACCTACCTGCAGCGTCTGGGGAGAATCAGGGCCTTCGAGCAAGCCCTGGCGGATGATGGCGCGCTGATCCTGAAGTTTTGGATGCATGTGCGCGCCGAAGCACAAAAAGAGCGGCTGGAGGCTCTGCAGAATGACCCTCTGAACAGCTGGCGGGTTTCCGAGATCGACTGGACCCACTACCAGATGTACGACCGTTTCCTGGAAGCGGCCGAGGTTGCCGTGTCGCAAACCAACACCGGCGAGGCGCCGTGGGAGATCGTTGAAGGCGCTGATTATCACTACCGTAGCCTCCGGGTGGGCGAGGTGTTGCAGGAAGCACTGACCCGCCACCTCAAGAGATCCGACATCAGGCGCCGATACCTCGAGGAACTGAGCCAGGAGATTCGCGACGCGGACAAGGCGGCGGACGGGAGCCACGGTTCGGTGCGGACAAAAACCATCCTGGATGCGCTGGACCTCTCCCTGAAGCTCAAGAAAAAGCCCTACCGGCACAAATTGAAGGAGCTCCAGGCTCGCCTCAACGCCCTTCACATGCGGGCCGCTTCGCGGGACATGTCGGTTCTGCTGGTGTTCGAGGGGCCGGATGCGGCCGGCAAAAGCGGCGCGATTCGCCGCGTGACCGAGGCCCTGGATGCCCGCTGGTACAAGGTGCACCCGTTTTCAGCGCCTACCGATGAGGAAAACGCGCGTCACTACCTCTGGCGATTCTGGCGCTGCATCCCCCGCAAGGGACGGGTCACGGTTTTTGACCGCAGCTGGTACGGGCGCGTACTGGTGGAACGCATCGAAGGTTTCGCCAACGATGTCGAGTGGCGTCGTTCCTATGCGGAAATAAACAATTTCGAGGAGTTGCTGGTCGAACACGGCATCGTACTGCTGAAATTCTGGATTCATATATCCAAGGAGGAGCAGTTGGCGCGCTTTCGGTCACGCGAGGAGACGCCTCACAAGCGCTGGAAACTGACCGATGAAGACTGGCGTAATCGCGCTCGCTGGGAGGACTACGCGGAGGCGGCTCACAAAATGATCCAGGCCACCGACAAGCAAGTCGCGCCGTGGATCCTGATAGAGGGTAACGATAAGAACTTTGCCAGGGTCCGGGTGCTCGAAAGCCTGTGCGAGGCGCTGGAGCGCGCCACGACCAAATAGGCCCCCGCGGGAGGGCGTCGCCCACGGCAAGGTTCAGGCCGGGCGCCGGCACGTTATAATGCGGCGCTTTCCCACCGGCGGATGCCGTTATGAAACCAGCCAACGCTCTCCTGATCCTGTTGATGACACTGCTCTGCGGGCTGTCCGCGTGCTCCCGTGAGGCCACCGATGCGGGGGATGCAGCCGCGCCGGGGGATACCGCCCTCGACCGCTCACATGACCATTTCACGCTGGCCAACTACGAGGCGTTCACAACCCGGCACCTGGCCTTGGACCTGGATGTTGATTTCGAAGCCAGGACCCTGTCCGGATTGGCCACGCTCCACATGCAGGCCCTGGACAAAGAGGCCCGTGAAATCATTCTCGATACCCGGAGCCTGCATATTCAAGGCGTTTGGATGGGCAACGGTGATGACCGCCAGCCCGCCGAGTTCAGCCTGGGTGAAGCCGTGGGTGAGTTCGGGGAGGCGCTGACCATCCAACTGCCTGAGCGCTTCGTGCCGGGAGACGAGTTTGTCGTCGAGCTGCGGTACCGTACCGACCCGGGCTCAACAGCGCTGCAGTGGCTGCCGCCGGAATTAACCTCCGGGGGCGAGCATCCAATGCTTTTTTCACAATCCCAGAGCATCCACGCCCGCAGCTGGATTCCGCTACAGGACACGCCCTCCGTCCGCATCACCTACGAGGCCACCATCCGCACACCCGTCGAGTTGATTGCCCTGATGAGCGCCGAGAATGACCCGCAAGCGCCGCGAAACGGGACCTTTCAGTTCAAAATGCCCCAGCCCATTCCGTCTTACCTGATGGCGATTGCCGTCGGAAATTTCGTGTTTGCGCCCATTGGCGAACAGACGGGCATTTATTCGGAACCGGAATTGCTGGAAGCGGCTGCCTGGGAGTTCGGCGAGACGCAGGAGATGATGGACAGGACAGAGGCCGTCTACGGTGAATACCGCTGGGGCCGTTACGATCTCCTCATTCTCCCGCCCAGTTTTCCTTATGGCGGCATGGAAAACCCGCGCCTGTCATTCATCACGCCGACCGTCATCGCCGGCGACCGCAGCCTGACGTCCCTCATTGCCCATGAGCTCGCACATTCGTGGTCGGGCAATCTTGTGACCAACGCCACCTGGCGGGACATCTGGCTGAACGAGGGATTCACCTCCTACCTCGACACACGGCTGGTGGAGATGCTTTACGGCAAGACGCGTGCCGACGAGGAACGCTATAACAGTTACACCAACCTGATAACGCAGTTCGGCTATGTTCCGCCGCGGATGCAGGCACTGGCGCCCGACTTGCTCGCCGGCGATGGCGAGGAGTCGCAGGGCTCAACCTATTACGCGAAAGGCCAGTTCATGCTGGATCACCTGGAGCGTCTGTTCGGACGGGAGAGGTTTGATCGGTTTCTTGCGGCCTATTTTGACCACTTTGCCTGGCAGTCGATCACCACGGAACAGTTCGTGGCCTACATCGATGAGCACCTGTTCCAGCCGAATCCGGGCATTTATTCCGTGGCGCAACTGGAGCAGTGGCTGTACGAGCCGGGACTGCCGGATGAAGCGGAGGTGCCGGTGGCTGAGACCATCGAGGCGTCATCCCGCTTTGCCCGGGACTACGCCGCCGGCGAAGTGGTCGTAGATGAAATCCCCTTCGGGCAGTGGAGTCCACAAGCGGTGGTCAATCTGCTGGCGCAGCTGCCGATGTCGACGACCACTGAACAACTGACTTTGCTCGACAGCACCCTTGGCCTCAGCAAGTCGCGCAATGCCGAGATCGCCCGTGAATGGTTCACCCAGGTCGCCCATCGCCGGCATCTGCCCGCCTACCCGGCGATGGAGGCACACCTCAAGCGCTTTGGCCGCACCTGGCTGCTGGCCGGGACCTACCGCGGACTGGCCACCAACGGAGAAGATAGTGAACTGGCCAGCCGAATTTACGGCGAGGCAAAGTCCAGCTATCACCCGCTGACCCGCATGGCGATCGAACAGATTGTGACGGCCCAGGGCGCGTAAGCGATTGAGCGCGGCCAGCGACCTCATTTTTCACGGACAAGGAACCATTTCATGACCGGGATCACCCCGGGCAGACAGGCTTCGATCATCATTACATTGCGTCCGCCAAAGCGGCGGCGTCGACCATCGGCGCCATGGCCCCAATGGCATACAGACTGCCGCAGCTAAGTCGCGCTAAGCTGACATCAGCCGAGACCATCTCAGAGGAGAACATGAGTTTCACCAACATCCTGGTCGATACGACCGAATTGCCTCGCGCAGAGGAACTGACCTGGACCCGCATGCCGCCGGCGCATCGCAAGGAGCTACTCGCGCAGTCCGCCATCGTGCTGACGGTCATCGTGATCGGCGCCACGGCTGTAGCCGTGCTCTTTCCCTATCCGCCAGAGCTGGCCTGGCTGTTTGCCAGAGCGCTACCCGCGCTGATGGTGATGATCGGGCTGTTCACCACACTGCTCACACTGGCACGAATCCGTCTCAAGGGCTATGCCCTTCGCTCGCACGACATCGCCTATCGGTCGGGTCTGTTCTGGCGCAAAACGACCTTGCTGCCCTTTAACCGGATACAGCATGTCGAAGTCAGCTCTGGTCCGCTTCAGCGACGCTTCGGCCTGTCCACGCTGAAGTTTTTTACGGCAGGCGGGCGGAGTGTCGACCTGAAGATCGAAGGTCTGTTGTCAACGGACGCGGAACGATTGCGCACCCATATCCTGGAGCGCAGCAAACCTGGCGCGAAATCAGGCTGATCTCATGACCGGCGCGTCAGACTGGAATCGAATATCGCCGCTTTCGGCGCTGTTTTTCATTTTCAGACTTCTGCGACAGGTCGCACCGCAAGCCGCGCCGGGCCTCATTGCCCTGTTCGCGGTGATGTTCAGCTCAGACGGTATCGGCCGCGTGCTGTTGCCCGTGGCGCTCACCGCCATCCCGCTCTTGATGCTGGGTTTCGGGCTGCTCAGCTGGCTGCGCTTTCGCTATCGCGTGGTCACAGACAGAATACAGGTGCGCCAGGGCGTTCTCGAACGCGAGGAACTTGACATCGAATTCGAGCGCATCCAGAACATCGGCGTCCGGGAGCCGTTTTACATGAGGCCCTTTGGCCTGGCCGTATTGGCCGTCGACACAGCCGGAACGACTGACAAAGAGATCGAGCTTGCAGGCATCCGTAAAACGCTGGCGCTAAAAATCCGCACCCGGTTGCTTGAAGACAGCTCGGTTGCCGCAGGCGAGGCGCTCGGTGATGAAAGCCCTGAGGCATCCGGAGCGCCCGATGCGCCCGGAAACGGGGCACACGGGGCGACACTGTTGCTGGAGCTGGAGCGGCGCGAAGTTCTCCTGTACGGCCTGACCGCCAATGTCATGCTGTGGGCAGCATTGGCGCTGGCTGCTTTTTTCGGTACCGGTGATGTGGCCGAATCAACCATCGAGGGGGTCATCAATCACCCCAATGTTCAGCAGGCCGCCCTCACATTGCAACGGGAGGGGGGCGCTGTTTTGCTGGGCATCGCGGTCACCGGCCTCGGCCTGCTCGTGCTGCTGTCGCTGCCCCTGATTTCCATGCTGGGCGCGCTGCTCCGCTTTGACGGTTATCGGCTGACGCTTCAAGACGAAACCTTCCGTCGCAATAGCGGGTTGTTGACACGTCATGACGAGTCTCTGCGCCAACACAAGATCCAGGCCGTGGTGTGGAAGCAGAATTTCATAGCCCGCTGGCTTGGCCTGATCAATCTCCAGCTGCGCCAGGCCAGCGCCGGAACGGGCGCGGACAACGGCCCCATGCCGGGCAAACCACCGTTTACGGTTCCCTCACTGAGGCTCGAGCAGGCTCACGCGATGATGAGCAGGTTTCTGCCTGCATGCGACAGCCGAACCGCGCGTTTTTCGCCGGTTGACGCGGGGCGATACCTGCGTGTCAACCTGGTCATTGTCCTGACGCTGTTTGCCATTCCGTTGTCCTTGCCGGCCCTGCTGGCGCATCCTGCCTGGTACGCCCTGTTGCTGCCTATTGGCGCTGTGTGCTGGTTCGTCCTGTGGCGGATGGGACGCGCCTTCGGCTGGGCCGTTGACGGCGAGTACGGCTATATACGCCGCGGTTTTCTCGGCCACACCACCACCATCTTTCCCCTCTTCAAGGTGCAGCGCGTGGATATACGCCAGACGCCCGTCCAGCATCGCAAGGGTATTGCCCACCTGACCGTGCACCTGGCATCGCACAGCCTGACCCTGCCCTATGTGCGCATGGAAGACGCGGTGAAACTGCGTGACCTGGCCTTGTTCGCGGCTGAGTCAAGCGACCGACGCTGGTACTGATCCGGAACGGCGCAAAGCGTCGCTCTCTCTGCAATCGATTGCAGTCCAACACGGGGACATGATTTGTATAGAATCGCCTCATGCCATCACACCACTGCATCAGGCTTTCCGCTCTTTTTCTGATCCTGTCACTGTTATTCAGTGCAGCGGCCCACGCGGTGCGAATCGAGCAAAGCACCTGGCCTCTGCAGGAGAACAATGGTTGCAGCGGCGAAAACGCGGCATTTTGCGGCCTGCGCATTTACCAGGTGATGGTCGAGTCCTTCATCGACGGTGATCCGGACCACGACTATAACGACGGCTACGGCACCAGCCATCACAAAGGCGACCTGCGCGGCATCATCCAGTCGCTGGACTACATCAAGAGCCTGGGTATGAACGCCATCTGGCTCACGCCCGTGTTCGATTCCGATGCCGGCCAGCCCCAGGCCCGGCTGTGTGGCAACGGATCGGACCTCAAGCTGGATGCCACCGGTTATTACACGCGCGACTACTTCGCCATCGACCCCAACTTCGGCACGCTCGATGATGCCCGTGAACTGGTCGAGGAGGCCCATGATCGCGGTCTGTACGTTTTCTTCGACGGTGTATTCGGCCATCACAAGGGTAATGTGGCGGCTTCACCTACCGGGAAACTACCTGTGGACAGTGATGACTTCGACGACTATGGCGGTGATCCCTGCGGTTACCCGGGTCGCGTGGTGGAATTCGACGATCCGCGCTCCGTCGAATTTTTCAAGGAGGTCGCTACCTGGTGGATCGAAGAGATCGGCATCGACGGGTGGCGGCTCGACCAGGCCTACCAGGTGCCGCTGGATGCCTGGCGCGAGATTCGAGCAGCGGTGGAGGCCACCAGCCAGGCCCGGCGCGATGCCGGCGAGGCCTGGGGTACGCTCGGCTACATGGTTTCGGAAATCTTCGCCGGGGCAGACGATATCCAGGCACAGGCTTTTGGGCCGGCCAACAACCCGGCGCTGGACTCCGCCTTCGATTTTCCTCTGCGCTGGGCCACGGTCGGCGTGCTGGCCGGCGAGGAAAACCCGGCGCAATCCAAACGCCCCGCCTCCACCATCAATGAAAGCTGGGCCTATGGCGCGCATACGAGCGTTTACCGGCCACTGGCATTGCCCAACATGATGCTGGGCAACCACGACTTCGTGCGCTACGGCGACCTGCTACAGCGGGCCGACATCGCGGAGCCCGGGGACCCTGAGTACTGGCGCCGCCACAAACTGGCCTTCATGGTCCAGGGTGCGTACACCGGCCCGATCACCCGGTATTACGGCGAGGAGCTGGGCGACGAAGTGCCTGGCTATGCCAACCAGGTGACCCAGGATTGCGCCAACCAGGGGCTTTGCGATGACCATGTCGCGCGCACCAGCGCCAAGGTGCCCGGTGTCAGCATCGATCAGAATTCGCTGTCACAAGAGCAGAATGACCTGATTGCGGCCCACAAGCAGATCATGCGCCTGCGGCGCATGCTGCCCGCCCTGTCGCACGGAGCCCGCCAGCACCTGTACTCCGACGCCGCGCTTTACGTGGACCTGAAATCCTGGGGCGATCAGCGGCTGGTGTTTGCCATGAACGTGTCCGGTCAGGACCAGGTACTGGACCTGAACCAGGACCTGCTTCTGGTCTGCCCTGAATGCGACAACCTGGTGCGTCCATTACGCGCCATCGATGTCATGAACGGTGACGTTTTCATCGCCAACGAAGGCTATATCGAGGTCAATATACCGGCCCTTTCGGGCCGATACCTGCTGATGAATGAATCGGCGCTGACGCGACTTGACGGGACGCTCAACGATGCCTGGTTCAACGCGGATACCGCCGGTCAGGGCTACCTGTTCACGGTGCTGCCCACCTGGCGCCTGATGTTCCTGTCCTGGTTTACCTTTGACGGCGAGCGGCCGGCGCCTGAGACACCCGTCATGATCGGCTCAGCGGATCATCGCTGGCTGACCGCGTTGGGCGAGGTCCAGGGCAACCAGGCGCTGCTGGATATCGAGGTAACCAGCGGCGGCGTGTTCGACGCCAGCGACCCGAAAGTCAAACAGGCGCCTGGGGGCGTGATCCGGGTGGAGTTCCATGATTGCGGCAACGCGACACTACACTATGAATTGGACGACCCCCCGCTGGAAAGCTCGGTGCCGATCACGCGCATTGCCGACAATGTCGAACTGTGCGAAAACCAGCCCGACTCATGAGGGCAAAACCCCATGACGGCCTGAACCTACGCCGGAGAAGTCACCGAACGGCACTGACAGCCAGCTGAGCGAGACGAATCATGCACCCCATACAGAAAAACAAAACACCGGCATTTTTTGCGCTGCTCAGCCTGCCCAGCACCGCCATGGGCTTCGCCCTGTCCATTCAGATTTCGGCGCTGAGCTGGATCCTGACCACGCAGTATGGCCTTGATATTCATGATGTGGGCCTGGTCTGGGCGGCCGGACCGCTGGCCGGCATCATCGGGCAGGTCATCATCGGTCTCATCAGCGACAAGGTGTGGTTCTGGAACGGGCGACGGCGGCCTTTTATTCTGATCGGAGGCGTCCTCGCCGCCCTGATGCTGCTGGCGCTGCCCAGTATCGACGTGATCTCGGAAAACATGGGCATCGGCGGCATCCTGGGCGTGGCCATTGCCGTGGCGCTGACCCTCGATCTCGCCATCAACGTCAGCTTCAACCCGACCCGGTCTATCATCGCCGACGTTACCGAGGAGGGGCCCGAACGCACCAAGGGTTTTACCTGGATGCAAACCATCTCAGGCACCTTCGGCGTGCTGGCCTATGCCGTTGGCGCCATTTGGAACAACTTCGTACTCATCTATGGTGGAGTCGTGGTGGTCCTGCTGTTCTCCTTGATTCCGCCGCTGTTCATCACTGAACCGAGGGAATTGGCCGCCGAAGATGACGATTCATCAGAATCATCGGGCAAGCAGGATTCGTGGAAGAACATCTTCATGTCCATTCGGCCGCTGTGGGGTTTCCTGGTCTATGACATTTACGCCATGGGCCAGCGGCTGCTCGGCATGGTGTCCGACCACTACTATGCCGAGATCGCCTGCGGCATCATCACCTTGCTGCTGGTGATTCAAACACTGATGGAGCGGGAACGCCCTGGTGACCGCGCCGATGTGACGCCATTCCGCAAGGTCCTTGCGGCGCACTCCTTCAGCTGGGTGGGCATTCAGACCATGTTCGTATTCCTGATTGCCTACCTGCAATATCAATTGCCCCATTTATCGGACATCGATACCGGGCGGGTAGGTTCCACCAGCTTCCTGGTGCTGAACGCGGTTGGGGCTGCCCTGCCCGCACTGGTGCTCATGCCCATTGCCAACCGCATCGGTCTGGTGCGCACGCACACTTTGTGTATCTGGGCAGCAGCATTTGGCTATGTGCTGCTGTACATGTTCGGCACCTCACCCGTGCTGATCTTTGCCTTCATGGGCGTGGTCGGCATCGGCTGGGCCGCCATCGTCAGTCTGCCATTCGCCATCGTGTCACAGAAAGTCAGCCAGGCCCGCATGGGCATGTTCATGGGCCTGTTCAACCTGTCGGTGGTGCTGCCGCAGCTGTTGGTCAGCCTGGGCATCGCACTGCTGATCAGCCGGGCGCCCGACAAGAGCATCGTATTTGGCATCTCCATGGTCAGCATGGCGGCCTCCGCCATCATCTGGGGCTTCGTCAAAGAGCCCGTCTCCGACGACGCCCTGGACACCTCATCGTCGGACAAGGGCGGTTTGAGCCAGGCCTCGCGCTGACGGTAACAGGCGTCGCTTCAGGAAAGGCCAGGCGGCTGCGGACCACAGGCAGTAAACTAGCGCTTTCGGGACCAAGCAACGGCTGACGCTACCGCCATGAATATTCGGCCTTACAAAGGCATCCTGCCGCAACTGGGAGACCGCTGTTACATCGATCCGGCCGCCCACGTGATCGGCGATGTCCAGATCGGTGAAGATTCTTCCGCCTGGCCCGGCGCGGTGATACGAGGGGACGTTCACCAGATACGCATTGGCGCCCGTACCAGCGTGCAGGACAACGCCGTTCTGCACGTGACCCATGACGGACCATTCAATCGAGGCGGCTATCCCCTGACCATCGGCGATGAAGTCACCATCGGTCATTCCGTCACGCTGCACGGCTGCACGCTGGGCAACCGCATCCTGCTGGGCATTGGCGCGGTCGTACTCGACGGCGTAGAAGTGCAGGACGAGGTCATCATCGGCGCCGGCAGCCTGGTCACGCCGGGCAAAGTCCTCGAAAGCGGATACCTCTACGTCGGGCGACCGGCCAAGGCGCTGCGACCACTCACTGACCGTGAGATGGAATTCTTCAGCTACACCGCGCAAAAGTACGTCGACCTGGCGTCCGAATACCGGGATGGGGCACAGCACTGATCGTGTAGCGAGTTGTTGCCGCCTCTTGCCGGACTTATACTGACCAGCACCCAGGGGTGGCCACGGCCTGAGACGCTTTAGAGCGAACCCTTTGAACCTGATCCAGATAACACTGGCGTAGGGATGGGGGTCGCGCAAACCCAATCTCCTCTCCGCCACTCACACGGGAGAGGAACGTGCCGTCGACATTCAAACGGGCCATGACCGCCTGCCTGCTGCTCATCTCTATCGCGGTCCAGGCCGAAGATGTGCTGGAGGAGATCGTCGTCACCGCGGAACTGCGCCATGTGCCACTGCTGCAACAGGCCGCCAGCACCAGCGTGGTCGATGCGGAGCAAATTCGTCAGCGTGCCGCGGATCACCTGGGGGATATCCTCGGCCTGATGCCCAATGTGAATTTCGCGGGTGGATCATCGCGGGCTCGTTTTTACCAGGTGCGCGGCGTTGGCGAACGCAGCCAGTTTGTCGAGCCGCTCAATCCTTCGGTCGGGCTCATCATCGACGATATCGATCTCAGCGGGCTCGGTACCGCCGGTGGGTTGTTTGATGTCGAGCAGGTCGAGGTGCTGCGCGGTCCGCAGGGCACCTTACACGGCGCCAATGCCCTGGCTGGGCTGATCAACATCCGTTCAGCCGCTCCGGAAAATGAATTCAGGGGCTATGTCGACCTGTCGCTGGCGGATTATGACACCCGCTCAGCCGGCGTGATGCTGACCGGCCCGGTGAGCCGGAACCTCTCTTTCCGCATCGCCGCCAACCATTACCGCAGCGATGGCTTTCTGGACAACGCGTTCCTGGCGACAGATAACACCAATAAGAGGGACGAAACCCTGCTGCGCGGGCGGCTGCGCTGGCAATTGGAAAATGATCGGATCGACCTGACCGTGATGCTGGCCGATGTCGATAATGGCTACGATGCCTTTTCGCTGGACAACACCCGCACCACCCTGTCTGACGAACCAGGCCGGGACGCCATCGACCTGACCGCGGCATCCTTCAAATGGCAACGCGCGCTGGGTGGGGCCGAGATGGAGATTCTGCTCAGCGCGGCAGACAGCGATACCGAATACAGTTACGACGAGGACTGGAGTTTCGTCGGCATCGCCCCGGGCTGGGAATACTCCTCTTTCGATCAGTACCTGCGCCAGCGCGACAGCTACAGCGCCCAGATTCGTCTGTCCTCCCGTGAGGGCGTCTCATTCGGCCGCCTGCCGGTGGAATGGGTGACGGGCGTGTACTGGCTGGATGATGATGAGTTTTTTCGGCGGCGCTACACCTACCTGGGGGATGATTTCACCAGCCGCTATCGGGCCAGCACCCTGGCGCTTTTTGGCCAGATGGACTTCCAGCTGAAGTCCAATCTCGTGCTCAGCACCGGACTGCGGCTGGCCCGTCGGGCGACCGATTACTCTGATTCCAATGACGTAACCAGCGATCCTTCCAACACCCTGTGGGGCGGCAAGCTGGCCCTGGAACATACCATGGATGGCGGCCATTTGCTGTACGCCAGCATCTCACGCGGCTACCGAGCCAATGGCGTCAACGCGGGCATCATTTCGGCACCGGATGTCGGCGGTATCCCGGGTTCAGAAAGTGCCCTGGCATTTTATGATGAAGAGCTTTTACTGAACTATGAAGTGGGCCTGAAGTCGCGCTGGCTGGACGGGGCGCTGATCAGCCGCCTTGCCCTGTTCCTGATGGACAGGAAAGACCAGCAGGTTAAAGGATCACTGGTCGTTCCGCGAGAAGACGGCAGCACCGCCTTCATCGACTACACAGCCAATGCCGCCAGCGGCAGCAACTATGGGCTCGAATGGGAGCTGGACTGGCAGGCTACTGAAAGACTGCGACTGTTTGGCAGCGTGGGCCTGTTACGGGCGGAGTTCGATCAGTACGTCAACGCCGACGGGGCCGACCTGTCCGGCCGCGATCAGGCGCATGCTCCGCGCTACCAGTATGCCGTTGGCGCCCGCTTCGATTTCTCCGGCCATTGGTACTTCAACGCGGAAGTCGAAGGCAAGGACAGCTTCTATTTCTCCGACCGGCATGCCGTGGAATCCGGTGCCTACACGCTGGTCCACCTGCGCGCTGGCTACGAGACCCGTCGCTGGCAGGCCGCAGTCTGGGTCAGGAATCTGTCGGACGAGGATTACTACATTCGGGGCTTCGGTAGCTTCGGCAATGATCCACGCAAGGAATACGTCGTAGAGCCCTACCTGCAGTACGGCGACCCGCGGCAGGTGGGTGCGAGCCTGCGGCTGAACTTCTGATATGACCTGGTCACCCTGGGAAATAGTGGCTGTACTCACCGGGCTGGGCTTCCTGCTGCTGGCGATCCGGGAAAACCCATGGTGCTGGCTCAGCGGCGGCATCAGCACGGGAATCTTCCTGGTGCTGTTCTGGCAAGCCAACCTTTACATGCAGTCGCTGTTGCAGGCTTACTACGTCAGCGTCTCGGTGTACGGCTGGTGGCACTGGCGCCGCGGCGCTACCGGTTCCGGGCCGCTGGCCGTTCAAAGCTGGACGCTCAGCCGTCATGTGATGGTGACCGTCCTGATCCTGGGGCTGGGGATAGCCAACGGCTACCTGCTGGGCAGCAGCACCGACAGCCGCCTGCCCTACCTGGACGCGCTGACCACCTGGGGCGGCGTACTGACCACCTGGATGGCTGCCCGAAAAGTGCTGCAGAACTGGCTCTACTGGCTTGTCATCAACGCCGCGGCCATCTATATGTACCTGGGCAGTGAATTGCCGCTGACCGCCGGGTTGTATGGCGTTTATTTCATACTCGCCATCTTTGGATACCTTCGATGGAAACGCAGCTACCAGCAACCATTCGACTGAAACTCGATTTCGCCATCGACCAATACGCCCGGTGGCACGGGGTCGAGACAGGCGACCGTCCGCCCGTCCCGGTGCGAACGCTGGGTGAGAGCGGCAACAACATCAGTGTCCTGGTTGCCAATCGTGCTTCTTTCGTGGTCCGCATCAACCGGGCCCGCCATGCGGAAAACGACCTGAACCCTGCCGCGGAGCGGTCAGCGCTCAACCGGGCGGCCGAGGCCGGACTCGCGCCAAGGCCAAGATATTCGCATTTCGACCAGGGCCTCCTGGTATGTGACTATCTTCCATCATCTCCGCCCGACGGCCATTCTGCCCATTCTCGCGAACCTGAAGAGATCGCAGCGCTGTTGCGGTCCATACATTCACTCTCACCCATAGAGGCAGCGCTCGACCTGCCGGAGCGGCTCCGCTTTTACACCAAAAGATTGCGAGCGCAGGCTGTGGGCCCTGAAGCACAAGATCTCGCCCTGGAACAGCTGGAGTTGGCGCAGGAGAGCGCGCGGGAATTGCGGGTGGCGGACCAGGAGCCGGTGCTCTGTCACAACGACCTGCTCGCGGCCAATCGCCTGTTCAGCAACGGCAGACTATGGGCGCTCGATTGGGAATATGCTGCCACGGGCAGCCGCTGGTTCGACCTGGCGGCCATCATCCATGGCGATGACCTGGACGTCGCGTCGCAAACGGCTCTTGTTGAAGCCTACCTTGGCCGCGAGCAGCTCACCTGCGAGCAGCAGATGTTGCGTTGGGCAGGCACCTGCTACCAGGCGCTGGCGTGTGCCTGGTATGCCCTGAATGATGATTGAATGAGAATCAACGGCCGGCCGTAACCGCGGACCACATGGTTTCGAACTCCGACCCGCCGTGGGTCATGACGATCAGATCTCCTTGCCGCCCCATGGCCAGGGCGCTGTTCATGCCCTCCATGTGATCATGGAATGTCCGAATCCTGTCACCTTCGACACCGGCTTCGGCCAACGTTGCCGCCAGCATTTCGGCCACCTCGTGCACTTCACGGCCTCTGGGGTCTGGATAACGGCGACACAGGTACACGTCAAAGTGCCCGGCCACGGCACGCGCCGCCGCCCTGATGGCTTCGTCACTGCGATCGCCGGATATGGCGAATAACAGGATCTTTCTGCCCTCGACTTCCAACTGATCCACAAACCGGCTCAGTTCGCCCAGGCCATCCGCATTGTGAGCGAAATCCACCAGCACCCGAAACTGGCCATTGTCATGAAAATTGAGCCGCCCTGGGGTGGTATCCGGCCCCATGTGCATGGCCTTCATGGCCTCCCGAATCTCGTCGATGCTGATGCCCAGCGCATGCGCGGCTGCAATGGCTGACAGCGCATTGATGACATTGAACCTCGCTGCTCCGCCAAACGTCGCGGGAATCTCAGCTACCGGCATGACGGAAATGATTTCATCGGGCTCTGTCAGAACGACCCGAGCGCCAGCGTCTGAGCCTTCCACAAGGACGTAGAAAGGATTCCTGCCACCCAGGCTTTGCAAATCTTCTACCGTCTGAGAAGTGGAAACGAATCCTGTTCTTGTGGCACGCAGGCGCGGCAGCATGCCTGGGCAAGCCGGATTGTCAGCATTGAGCACGGCTGCATGTCGGGCGTTTTCGAGCAGGAAACCCTTGACCCTGACCATTTGCTCCAGGCTCTCGATTGCTCCGGCCTTGATATGTTCCTCGGTGACACCGGTACAGACCGCTACATCGCTCCAGTCATAGGCCAGCCCTTCCTGGAACAGGCTGTTGTGGTGGGTTTCGAGCACGGCCGCCGAGACCCGTGGATCAAACAGCAAACGGGAGTGGCCGCTGAGACCACCCAGGTCACCCACGACTTCCTTGTCCCCGCCAACGAACACGCCATCCGTGCACGCCATGCCCACGGCGTGCCCGGCATGTTGCAGAATACGTGCAATCATCCGGGACGTGGTCGTCTTGCCATTCGACCCGGTAACCGCAACGATCGGAATACGGTAAGGACCCTCACCAGGAAACAGGCCATCCACCAGCATGCCGGCTACCCGGCGCAGGTCATCCGGCTTGTCTTCAAACCACCGTGAGAGATCAGGCGCGGGATCAACGGCGCTCACAAAACCGGCCTCGCCTATCTCAGCGGCAAAGTCGGTCGACTGAAACCCCACAGCCAGAACGGCGGCGTCCAGTTCACCGAAAATCCGAGCTGCGGCTTCCTCAAAAGAGGGATGCAGTTCGCCCTCTTCGGACAGGGCGGTCACCTGTCCACAGACCAGCAACACAGCCCGATGTTGGGCGATTGCGGCCAGCCGGCCGCCTTGTCGGGGAATGCCCAGTTGGCCACAAAGCCGGTCCAGCGCGCCGGGATCATCGAGCAGTTTCGCCGCCAGGGGCATACGCGTCCGGCAAAAAGTGCCTTCTATGCGCACGCCCTGCGCGCCATGCCCCAGCGCCAGCAGTCCATGGCGCCGGATGGCGTTTGCCTGCGCCTCGTGATCTTTCGGGTCGCGACCGTAAGGATAACGGTCCATTTTCCAGGTGGGGATACCCCGTCGCTCCGCTGCCCGGTAGATCGCCGCCGTGTCCAGTGGCAAAACCCGGTCGGCGGCGAACGGGCGCAAAGCGGCAAACGGGCCTGCGATCTGCCGTCGGCCGGCCGCCAGGATCTCCCATGCCAGTTTGTCCGCATTCATGCCGACATCGCAGTGCTCATGCTCGACCAGGCTGGTGTAGCGACCGGGCTCCGACCTTGGCCTGACGTCCGACCACTCAACACGATGGCCACATTTTTGCTGTAGCAGGAGTGAGAGCCTCGCGTGCAAAACGGTAAAACGCGCCTGCGGGTTGGCCGGCAGGCTGTCCCCGGGAAACGCATCTGATGGTTCCAGCACACCGCCATCGCGCAACGCCTGGATGACCTCCGCGCAGAAATCACTCCAGCCCGGGCCGAGAAGTGGGTCATCCGCGGCGTCGAACTCGATGATCCGTTCCACCACGGGGCGCGCCGCCCTGCGGTTTCGAAGCCTGTGACCAATCCAGAGCGCAGTTCGCATGCTAGCTAGCGCCGGTCAAGGACGGTGGCCGGGTCAAAGCAGGTACCCGCTGAAGCGGCGTCAGAACCGCCTGCCCCGGGGCATCGGCCTCGGCCTGGGCCGATTCATGCTGCGAGGTGGGCCCGCGGGCACCGGGCGTGTCGAAGGCCTGTTAGCAGGTCGGTTTGCCGGTTGCGTGGCGGGCCGGTTTGCCGGTTGCGTGGCGGGTCGGTTTGCCGGTTGCGTGGCGGGCCGGTTCGGCCTCGACTCCGGAGGAACGATGGGCGGCCTCGCAATGGGGTGCTCCGGTCGCGGCGGCACATAGATCGGCGGGCGATAGCCGGGGGGGTACCAGTACGGCGGCCGATACCAGTAGTGCCGCCAGTACCAGGGATCATAATATCCGTATCCCATGTACACACTGCCATACACCCGGACATTGCCGGAACCAGAAGAAGAGCAGGCAGCAAGCCCCATGGCGGCGACAGCAAGCGCAACCATCAGCCAAAGCAGGCGCGCGCGCCTCATTGCCCCGCGTCCTCGGAATATTCCCATTTGACAATGCCGGTCACGCCGCCAAACGGATCGACGAAAACCGCCACGTTGCCATTCAGGATGCGCTCATCGGGGGCCACGATGGCAAACCCACCCCCCTCCACCACCTTTTCCAGGGTAGCGGCGACATTCTCCACCCTTACATAGGGCACCCAGGCGGCACGGTTGGCTTCCTCGTCCACCGGGACGATGCCGGCACGCGGCATGCCGTGGGCGGAGAGAATGTTCCGCTCCACATCCTGGACGATAGGACGCGTGGAGATCTCATAGGGCGCAAGCCCGCTGTAAAAGCGAATCATTCCGGGAACGTCCCGGGCGAAAAGATCCACCCAGATCACATCGCCCATCTCGGCCTGGTAGTCCGGCGGATCACCGGTGGAGGAGTCCAGCACGCCGAATATGGCGCCTGCCGGGTCGGTCAGCAGTGCGTGCCTGCCCCGATCGGGAACGGTCGCGGCCTGCACCTGCACGGCGCCGCCTGAGGACTGTGTGGTTGCAATGGCCTCATCCACGCTGGTGACGGACATCAAAGCGATCCAGAGCGCGCCATCCTGCTCGCCGCCGGGTGGTTCATGCCTGAACATACCGCCGATCGCCCTGCCCCGGTTGACGATCAGGGCGTAGTCATCATCCGACTGCCCGGGAGAGCGGAAAGACCAGCCAAACAGGGAAGCATAGAAATCCTGCTGTTCCACGGGCTTCGGCGTGGCCATGTCAAACCAGGTGAACTTGCCCGGGAGTTCCACACCCGAGGCGGGTACGTTGAGCGCTGGCAAAGTCGGCGTTGCCTGAACGGCCGAGGCAGCCAGCAAGCCCGTCGCCAGCAAGACCCGGGGCAGTAACGATGCGATGTTGCGATTCATGCTCGACATTCTATCAGCGCACGATCCCTGAGTTCACCGAGATTCGTCTCGCCCGTGGGCACCCCGGCGAAGCAGGCCCATCAAACGATAGCGTGATGCGTTACAATCCACGGACTCTTGGCGGACGGAACGACTCATGGGATTTGGCGGTATCAGTAGCTGGCAGTTGCTCATTCTTCTGCTGATCATCGTGCTCGTCTTCGGCACGAAGCGCTTGCGCAATATCGGCGGTGATCTGGGTGCGGCCGTTAAAGGGTTCAAAAAGGGCATGGACGAAGCGGAAGAAGCAAAGGATGCCGCCTTCAGTCCACTTCCCGACACTGAGGAAAAAGATACCCGGGCCGAAAAAGCCCAACCGGAGAAAGACCGAACTGCCCAGTAAACAGGCGGGGCCGATACGCAGGCCATTCCTGTAAAACGGGGCGGATGACACCGCCCCGTTCTGCGAGCTGAAATGAAGCGCCCCTACAGGGCCTTGTAAACGCCTTCCAACGTTTCCTTGGCATCTCCGAACAGCATCCGCGTATTCTCCTTGAAGAACAGGGGGTTCTGCACGCCGGCGTAGCCGGTGGCCATGGAGCGCTTCAGCACGATGCTGGTCTTGCCCTTCCAGCATTCCAGCACCGGCATGCCGCCGATCGGGCCGTCCGGTTCGTCCAGCGCGGAAGGATTGACGATGTCATTGGCGCCGATCACCACGGAGACATCCACTTCCGGAAAGTCATCGTTGATCTCTTCCATCTCGAACACGATGTCGTAGGGCACCTTGGCCTCGGCCAGCAGCACGTTCATATGCCCGGGCATGCGGCCGGCGACCGGGTGTATACCGAAGCGCACGTTCACGCCCTTGCCGCGCAGGGCCTGGGTGATCTCGTGCACCACGTGCTGTGCCTGCGCCACCGCCATGCCGTAGCCCGGGATGATCATCACTTCACGGGCACCGGTGAGCAGGTCGGCCGTTTCCTCGGCCGAAATCGGCACCACCTCGCCCTGATCTTCACCCCCAGCCGATGCCTGGGTGCCTTCACTGGTCCCAAAACCGCCGGCAATCACGGCCAGGAACTTGCGGTTCATGGCGCGGCACATGATGTAAGACAAAATCGCGCCGCTGGAGCCAACCAGGGCGCCGGTCACGATCAGCAAATCATTGCCCAGCATGAAACCAATGGCAGAGGCCGCCCAGCCGGAATAACTGTTGAGCATGGAGACCACCACCGGCATGTCTGCACCGCCAATGGCCATCACCATGTGGATACCGAACAGCA
>Ga0181593_10000443_pt1 | contig 35960 bp, 38 predicted proteins | sample 071ome_19_FD_133756 | JGI IMG/M metagenome (GOLD analysis project Ga0181593, IMG submission 133756) | Coastal salt marsh microbial communities from the Groves Creek Marsh, Skidaway Island, Georgia - 071413AT metaG (megahit assembly) | ecosystem: Environmental > Aquatic > Marine > Intertidal...
CTTCAAAAACATAGATTGCAAGGGCTAATGCTAACACAATGAGAATTACATTAAAGCCAATGAAAATATAATTTATTAGACGTTGGCGCATGAGTAATGCTCAATCAAAAGTAAAACGTTCATAAATAATCTGATTTAACGGAACATTCATTTTAAGCAGACATTCTTCCGCAGTTTCTATCAACCGTGGCGGACCACAAAGAAAATAAAGCGCTGTTGACGGTGTTGGAAAATTAATAGCGGTGCGTATCATGTCATGAGTGATATTACCGGATTTTCCCGGCCAATTAATGGGCGGATCAAAAAGCGCATAGGTTGTTTGTAAATCGAGCGCTATCTTCATCTTTTCGATTTCTTTAACACTGATCAGTTTGTTTTTCTTTTTGGCTCCGTAAATCAAGCGTATAGGGCGTGGGTCATTGGTTGCACGTAGATAACGCAAAATACTTAAAATTGGTGCAATGCCGACGCCGCCGGCTATGAGTCCGATGGCCGTGCCATTGCGTCCAGCCAATGTAAAATTGCCGTGCGGTGCGTCTAAATAGGCTACGTGGCCTTTGGGGATAGATTCTATGTTTTTCGTAAAATCGCCATCTTCTTGAATGATAAACGAAATATTTTTGTTATTCGTTGGGTTCGACGCAATTGAGAAAGGGTGGTCTAACAGAGAAAAGGGGTATTTTCTGAAATTCACCCAAGCGAATTGCCCCGGTGCATAACGAAGCTGGTGATTGCCATTAGGCGTTAGCGTAATTTCGTGAATTTTCTCACCGATTTTGTCATTGGAGACGACACGATAAGGATGTCTCAGAAGCAATAACGGTTTGATGAAATAAATAAAAACAAGTGTAGCTGCAGCGAGGGCAAAAAGGATTGTCCAAAACTCAGCGAGGGGACTGTTTTTGCTGTAGCGTCCAACACTGATCGCATGATGCCAGCCGAAGCCGGCTATTCCAAGCGCCAGCAAGCCATGCAATGCACGCCAAATTTCATACGGTATCTTAAAAAACCTGCGCCCTAATGAGGTTGCGATCAGGGTTAAAACAAGTAAGAAAGCGATAATACCGGTTAAGAATTTCGGATTCTGAACTATTGATAGAAAATAATTTGGTGCCTCATAAACATCAAGAATAGCGACTCGCCCAGTCATGAGAATAGGATGAAGAACGATCAATACTGCGAGCGTTCGCGCTGCCAATTGATGAAAACGCATAAGCACATCAATTCCGATATGCCCTGAGACTGCTTCAAAGCGACTCGATAAAACAAATTGCGCCAGCAACATGGCGTAGGCAATCATGCCAATAGCATGGGCAAAATCTTTGATTAATCCGCGCCCAGTTCGCCCCGTGGAAACGGCCAGGATGAGTGGGGCTGCTACAATCATAATATAGCTTAAAGCTATTACTGCCGGATGAAGCCCGGGACGGCGTCGGTATGTATTATCAACCATGATTATCTAATATAAATCCAGCCGCATTATTATTACGTTGCTGGTTATCTGAACCTTGCTCTAGGTCAAATTTTTCAGCGAAATTATATTAGAATATTTAACTAATGTTATTCGGCAGCTTGTGCGGCCGGTGCCGTGCAGACAAAGTTTGTGAATTGCTGCAATTGCCCCGGTTTCTCGAAGCTCTTCAAAGTTGCCAGTAAACCATCGGCATTATCTTTCAGCACTGGTTTGGCAAGAGCTTTGAATTTTGTTTCAAGATCGTTCCATGAAAATGGATTATCCGGATTGCCGCGCGCTTCTTCGACTTTTTTAATCAATTCCTCGCCATCTTTGAGTTTGATTGTCATCAGCACTTGGTGCTTTCCGATATCGTCATCGGGTGTAACAGTGACACGGCTTTCCAAGTCTCTGACGTTATCGTTGCCGATATGCTCGTTCGAAAAATCGCTGGGCATACCTTGATAACCGTTAAGCCCGATGGCGGCACAATAGGCGACACTGAATTTGGCATCGAGGGGTGTTTCCGGCTGGCGCTTGTTAGCGATACGCGCGTGCATCTCATTGACTTGAAGCGTAATCGATTCAATGGGCCGGTTATTCAGCTTTTCATAAATTTCACGAGCTGCATCTAACGTCGGATGGGTGCCTTTGCAGCAGGCATACGGCTTAAAGGCGTTGCGCCGGAGTTGTTCACCGGCGGTGAAATTTGGTGGATTGGGGAAGGCCGTTTCGCCGTCTTGCACGAAGGTAGCCGCAAGACCGTTTTCCGCATCGAGCAATCCTGTGCGCGCTTCGAACCCGCTGGCGGCAAGTTGGGCTGCAAGAATGCCGTTCATCGCACCAATGCCGGCATGAAACGGTTTCGACATGGTACCGTTTGAGGCGATCAGCCCGCCGGCCATGGTGGCGATTAAACCGATTGCATTGGCTGCTTGCTGTTCGTTGAGCTTTAGAAGGGCACTGGATGCGGCCATGGCGGCAAAGCGGCCAAATACCGATGTCGGATGGAAGCCGCGTCGTTGCAAGGTTGGGCCCATGCCGGGTCCGAACAAGGCGCCTGCCACTTCAAAACCGGTAATAAATGCATGGAGAGCCTCTGTTTCGCTCGCGCCCCGGTCTGTTGCCAAGGCAAGAACAGCGGCCCAGGTCGGCCCGCTGATGTGGCCGAGGGCGTCCGGGTGAGTGTCGTCAAAATCCAAGGCGTGTGATAGCGCGCCGTTAATGAGGGCGGCACTGGTCGGAGAAACCAAGCCCCCCATAACAACCGGTGAGCGGCCGGAAGAACCCAACACATCGGCGGCGTTTGGCATCACATCGGCGAGTGGCTGATCATGTGCGCCAATGGCGACTCCGGTCCAATCGACGAGGCACCGTTTGGCACGATCGATGATGTCATCGTCATAGGTGCGCGATTGCGCTTCGGCGATGAACTGTGCGGTCGCTGCGCTAATGGGCATTTCTTCACTCATAGTGTGATCCTTCGCGATAAACGGGGGGGCGGTATTTGTTTTCCTTGCTTTCGCCGTGCAATGGCTTGCCGTCAATATTGATCCGCTCACGCCGGTCACCTTTGCCGTCCTGAGCGCCACACCGCAGCATTACGAGAGGGATGTCACCCGCAGCATGAAACCAGTAATAGGTGCCCGCCGGTAGCATAAGTCCTTCATTGCGGGTAAGTTCCTTTTTTTCGCCGTTGGGGCCGTAGAATATGCCCCGACCATCAAGCACCAAAAAGAAATGATCTTCATGAGGATGGGCGTGCAGGGTGTTTTCGCCACCAGACGCGTAAACACGAAGCCAAGTCCAAAGATTTTCGGTTTCAGCCAAAGGCTCGGTATGCCGCCCGTCATCCAGGAGTTGAGTTTTCAGCGAAAAGAATTTCGGCTGCCGGTCCTGGATGACCGGACCTTTGATGCCCATAACGGCAGACATGATGCCGCCTATTCGTAGTATTTATCGTCGAACACCGGCGGCGTGAATTTATTTTTATCGGTGCCACCGCGGCATTCTTCACCATCGATGCCCATGCGCATTTTGATGTTACCGGGTTCTGCGCGCGAGCCGACCCGGAGCAGCACCAGCGGTTCGTCCCCCGAGCTGTTGAAGTGATAGAACGTCCCGGCCGGCAGCATGAGCCCGTCGTTACGGGTGAGCACTTTCTCTTCACCGTTAGGGCCCCAAAACGTTCCTTCGCCGGAAAGAACGATGAACATGTGATCTTCCTTGGTGTGCGCATGCAGGGTGTTTTCACCGCCCGTTGCGTAAACCTTTATCCAGGTCCAGAGATTTTCGGTTTCCGCCAATGGTTGAATGCTGCGGCCTTCTTTGAGGAGCTGGGCGCGGAGTTTGAAGAACGTCGGTTCACCCTCGCCGGTGATGGGACCATAAACGCCCATTTTTTTGCCGGCGACTTCCTTGACGCCATATTTTTCACGCATTCTTTTGCTTTCTTCGGCGCTTGTATCGACATTAAGATCATCAGGCATTGTCGCAACCCTCCTGTTATTAGCGGTATGAATAATATTTCCAGTACTTTACCTCCGGAGGTGACGCTCTGTCTATTCCGAGGCTATAATTAAGAAAACGGGAGAATTTTCATGAAAATCGATGAACATTTTAAGATTGCAAGAGAGTTTGATGCCGTCCTGGCCAAGTTAGATCGCCAGGAAGACGGGCTGGCTGTTATCGAAATGCTGATGATGGCAGGAACGAATTACATGAATGCCGTGTTGCATGAGAACGGCATCATCCCGGAAGAGGGCGATCTTACCCATAGTTATAAACCGCTGCCGGCGGACTGGGACCTTGAGTCGCAGCCGGTCCCGGTCCAAGAGCTCATGGCCAATATGAAGCACATTGAAGACGTTCGAAAACGATATGCCCGTGGCAAGACACCCGATCAAACCGGCACACCTCATTTTGAACCCTTAGCCGATGGAGTCGTTGACGATTGCATGAAACGTTACGATGCCATGAAAGAGGTCGTACAATGCGTGTTCGCCAGAGCGGCAGGGTAAGAGCTGCGCATTAGGAAACTTCAATGAAATATCGAAAATTCGGACTAACGGGCCTGGATGTTTCGGAAGTCATCCTTGGCGCGGGCAATGTTAGCGGCCTTTACACTGGTGACGATGCTGAAACCCAGCGCGATTTGCTCAAGCAAGCCTTGGAAGGCGGGATCAACTGGATCGATACGGCCTATCGCTACGGCAAAGGAAAATCCGAATCCGCCCTTGGTGAGTTGCTGCCGGAAATCGACGCTGACCCGTACATTTCAACCAAAGTCGGGATTGAGCCCGATGAACTGGACGATATTCCAGGTGCAATCGAGCGAAGTCTGCACGGAAGTCTGGAACGCCTTCGCCGCGACACGGTCGAGCTGTTTCAATTGCATAACCGCATCGGATCGAAAGTCGACGGCCGCTTGCTGACCGTCGAGCATGTGCTTGGGAAAAACGGTGTGGTTGAGGGTATGCAACGGATGCAAGATCAGGGGCTCACGAAATTCATCGGCATCACAGCATTGGGTGAAACGCCGTGCATTCGTGACGTCATCGGCAGCGGGGCATTCAATTCAGCACAGGTTTATTACAACATGCTCAATCCGAGCGCCGGCGAGAACATGCCGCCGGACTGGAAGAGTGGCCAGGATTTCGAAAACATCATCAAGCTTTGCACGGAGAAAAACGTTGCCGTCATTGTCATTCGTTCGTTTGCCGCCGGCGTGTTGGCGACAGACCAGCGTCATGGGCGCGAAAGCATGATTACAGCCGATACAGAGCTTGATGCGGAGATTCGAAATGCCCAAGCCATTTTTAACGTGCTGGGAGATGAATACGGCACCCGCGGGCAAACGGCCGTGCGTTTCGCCCTCTCGAACCCGGATATCTCCTGCATCGATGTGGGCGTAGCAACGAAGGACCAGCTTCAGCAGACCCTGGATGCGGTCGAGAGTGGTCCTTTACCGATCAAGGCTCTTAATCAGCTTGGTGCGCTCTATAAAACGAATTTTGGGAATAATTAGGCCAAAATCTCAGGCATTTGGCCGGAATTTGGGGATTATTTATTACGAAACCGCGTTTCGCTTGATGCGCCGTTGAATTCGGCGGAAAGAACCGCCATAATTTGGCCCAATTGCTCAAGAACAATAATAAATGCTGCAATTTCAATATTTTGTTGATGTTTTAAAAGGGAGGCAATCTAAATGCACAGACATCTCATATTTGGGGCCGCGACAGCGGCTTTCTTGCTGACGGGGGCTTCGGTGCCTGCCTCGGCAATGGATAAATACGATCCTAAGATTTTGGCCGCGGCCAAAAAAGAAGGCGAGATCGTCGTCTATCATAGCGTGAACCGCAAAGTTTTGAAAAAACTCTGCAAAGCCTATGAAAAGAAATTTGGCATCAAAACCAATTGCACGCGGAAAAGTTCCGGCGGTATCGTGAAAATGATTACAGCCGATACGATGGCCGGCATTAGCAAATGCGACATCGTTTCCGTCGGTGACGCAGGTATGTTCCTAATTTGGAAAGCCAAAAAATCGATTCAGCCATACAAATCGGTTAATGCCGGTAAAATGCGCGCTGATTTGGTTGACCCGGAAGGTTGGCATCACCCTGCGCGCTTGACCTATTACGGTATCAGCTACTCTACGAAAAAAGTAAAGCCGGGTGAAGCGCCGAAGGATTGGGAAGACGTCCTCGATCCGAAGTGGAAAGGCAAAATCGGTGTTGTTAATCCGCGGACGGCTGGACCGGCCCGCTTATGGCTTTCCGGCATGCTGAAAAAGTATGGCTGGGGCTATTTTCAGAAGCTCTCGAAACAAAAACCCCTGATGATCAAAAGCTCTTCCACGGCGGCAAAACTGCTGGTCCGCGGCGAAGTGTCAGTCATCGTGCCGGGCTCCGACCACGGCGTTTCCAAACGTAAGAAAAAGAAACAACCTGTGGAACTTGTTTATCCGAAGAGTGGCTTGATGGGTAAGGACAGCCGCGTTGCGATTTGCGCCGGCGCGCCGAACCTGAATGCCGCAAAACTCTGGATCGATTTTGAAACTTCGCATGAAGGTCAAAGCATTGTAACAAGTGTTGGTGCCTATCCGCCGACCCGTGAAGATGTGAAAGTCGGTTTCAGCAAGTTCCGTCCGGGTGCCAAAGTGTACAAAAAAGAAAATTCCACGTGGATTTCACCGGAACACCTTCGTGATGAAGGTCCGAAGGAACGGAAAAAGTTTGAGAGAATCATGAAAGCGGGTATGGGCAGCTAAGCCTTAACTCTCTTTAAGAATTAGAACCCCACGTCTTCGGGCGTGGGGTTCTTTTTTGACTTTTTTCGGTTTTGCTTGGAAGATAGTCCAAACAGATTGAGGGAGGCAGTCACATGGGGTTTCACCGATTTGAAGATTATGCGGGACCGGCCATGGCGCCGTTGATATCGACGTCGCGCAATCACATGATCGAAAGCAAATATCTTTATTACAACTGGAACAACAAGCCACTCGGCACGGGTTCCGAACCGCATTACCACCCCAATGAGCTAATCGTATTCGTGATGTCCGGCAAGCTGAACGCATTGATCGGTAAGGAAAGACGGGTTTTGACACCGGGCTGGCTCGGCATCGTGCCGCCGAATGCGCGTCATTCGTTCAAGGCTTGTGAAGACGACGATGTGATTTATCTGTATCACAAAGATAATTCATGGGGGCTTGTCGGCGTTCGCGAAGACGAAGCACCGCCCGAGGAATCGCTGACCGCCGAAGTCGCACGAAAGATGAAAGCCGACGGTGCAGAACGTTTTTATGAAAAAAATCCGGAAAAATCGAAAGTTATTATCGAGGGGTTGCGGCCGAGTTTTTATAAAATTTTAGACTCGTTGAATGATCCCATCGGATTTGCGAACCGGCGGCAGTGGTATGCCGGCGAACGCATCGAATTCGGTTTTTTTGAATTGCCGTGGCCATACGAAGAGGCCCGCGATAAAAGCGAAACCGATCAATTTATGTACGTTATGCAGGGATCCATGGATGTCACCGTTGGCTCTGAATCGAAAAAGGTCGGCCAAGGCGATGTTATCCAAATCGATGTTGGGGAGCCGTATTCGCTAAATTCCGACGGATCTGACCCGATCCGGTTTGCCCGGCTTCGGCCATTACCGGCTGCGGTTAAATTGATTGATTCTATTCCGCCGCAAAAAACGTAATGCGAAATACGGCATTGCCTTAGTCGTCTTTTAAGCAAACGCAACGATCCGGCGGCAAGGCAATGGATACTTCGGTGCCGACACCGACTTCAATGTCAAAAGGCGTTTCAATATCGATGATGGTGCCGGCTAGATCAGCCACATAATGAATATGGCGGCCGTAATAAACGCGCTTGATTATTTTCGCCTTAAAGACGTTGACGGCATCAGCAGAAACCGCCTTATCCATTTCAATCCATTCGGGCCGGATACAAAAGGGGATGTCTCCGCTGGCGTCTTCGACCACATCGGTTTGTTGAGCAACCTTAACGGGGCCGAAAGGCGCATCGATTGTGATAGCACCGTTTGCTTTGCCGCCACCTTTCCCTCTGAATACATCCGAGGTTCGGATAAATGGGGCGGCGAAGACACTGACCGACGTTTCATATAGTGCCTTAGGCGTGCCCTCTTGGACAAGAATGCCCTTGTTCATCAGGCAAATACGATCACCGAGTACCATGGCCTCTGATTGGTCATGGGTCACGAAAATAAACGTGATTCCAAGGCGATCATGCAGGTCTTTAAGCTCTTCGCGCATTTCGATCCGCAAATGAGCGTCCAAATTCGAAAGGGGCTCATCCAGCAAAAGAAGCTCAGGCTGCACAACAATGGCCCGGGCCAGTGCGACTCGTTGCTGCTGGCCACCGGATAATTCCGTCGAGTAGCGCTTGGCTAAGCCGTCCAGCTGGACAACTTTTAGGGCTTCCATGACCCGGCGTTCAATTTCGGCTTTATCGACTTTTTGGATTTCCAGACCGTAGGCGACGTTCTGGAAAACATTTTTGTGCGGCCAAATGGCATAGGATTGGAAAACCATGGACATTTGCCGTTTGTTCGGCGGGATCATTTCGTACGGTGTGGACACAACCTTATCATCGACCGTGACTTGCCCTTCATTGGGCTGAATAAACCCGGCAATGAGGCGCAGTAATGTGGTTTTTCCGCAGCCGCTGGGTCCCAGCAGGACGACGGCTTCGCCTTCTTTGGCTTGAAAATTCAGGTTGTCCAGGACGACCAAATCACCAAAGGATTTCGTTAGGTTTTGAATGGATAATGTAGACACGGTTATCTTCCCCTAAACTTCAAATGCGGCTTTGCCGACCAGTTTCCGGGCGCCCATGATCAACGTGAAGTTGACGCAGAGCACGAGGAATGTCATGGCGCCGAGCAGGCCCATTTCGCTTTCCTCAACAAAATCGAGTACCAAGATAGAAATAACTTCGAGGCCGCCGGCGTAAACCATAATGGAGGTTTGGGCATCGCGGAATTTTTGTGCAAACAAGATGGTGCCCACCGAAAGCAGGCCTTTTTTCACGAGCGGCACGGTGATTTCGCGCATGGTCCGAAGCCAAGACGCACCAAGGGCGCGGGAACTGTCTTCCAACTCAACATGGATTTGTTTTAAGGCCGAACGGGCAAACATAAAGCCGAATGGTATCCCCTTAATGGCGTAAGCAATGAGGAACAGCCAAAGGGTGCCGTAAAGGGCGATCGGTTCGCGGGCAAAGGCCAAAACCAGACCGGTGCCGAGCGCAACGCCCGGGAAACTCAGAGGCAGCATGGCGAGCAGGGCCAGCGCTTCTTTGCCGGGAACCGTCGTTCGTTCGATGATCCAGGCGATGGTGAAGGCGAAGGCGACGGCGATAATTGCGCCGCCAAAGGCCAACATGGCACTATTCCGAAAGGCGCGGCCGACCAGGTCGTTCTCGAACAGTTGCTTGTACCAGGTCAGCGATAGGTTATCCCACGTGATCGGTTCGCCCCAAACTTCGATGACCGACGTTTGCAAGAGTGCGATCCAGGGGAAGAAGATGCCGACGCAAACGACGCCAAGGCAGAAATAGGCTAAGGGATACTTCCAGAAGCCGATATTGACGGCTTGCGGTGATGTGGCTTGACCTCGAACGGTGATGTACTGCTTCCGGCCGAGGTAAACACGCTGGAAGATCAAGAGGCACGCCGTAATGAGCACAATTGGGGTCGCCGCCGTCGCCGCCATGTGAAATTCAGGTGGTTCGTTGGTAAAGAGCGCGTGAACTTGTGTCGATAGTGTGTAGAGGAATTTCGGCGTTCCCAGCACGGCGGGTGCACCAAAGATGATAAAGCACTCTAAAATAACGAGAACGAGGCCTGACAGAATAGCGGGTGCGACCACGGGAAGGGTAATTGTCAGCATAATCCGGGTGTTGCTGGCGCCTAAGATGCGCGCTGCCTCTTCGAGTCCGGGGTCCATGTTGTCGAGTGCAGACGAGGTCGTGAAAAAGATAAAAGGATAAACATAAAGAGACAGAACGAAGACCATCCCTTCAAAGGTGAAGATATTGAAAATTCCAGATTCAAGATTGAACAGCCATTTTGCGATTTCATTCAAGAAACCGGCATTAGGTCCGGCCAGCACGATCCAGCCGATAGCGCCGAGAAAACTCGGCGTTGCAAATGTCAACACAGCAAACTGACGAATCAGGGCTCGGTGAGGCATATTGGTTCGCGCAACACCCCAGGCCATTGGCAAGGCAATGCAAAGGCAGCTGATACTGACAAAAAATGCGAGTTTAAATGTTAAGAAGAACGATCCGTATAAATTCGGTTGAGTAAAAAACTTGACGTAGTTTTTTATGCTCCAGACATCCGTCGCCTTGTCATACAGGCTGTGATAAACGAGCGTGCCCAACGGATAGATAATGAAAAAGGCGAGGGTGAAGAAGACAAACGCGAAAATGAGCGTACGTGGCCACTCATGAAGCAGTGAGCGAAACGTCCCCATGCGCTTGCCAAGCCAAGAGTACTTGGTTGCTGACGTTGTCCCTGACGTTTGTGTTACCGGATTTTGCAAGCGCTGGCCTCCCCAGACAATGCGCTAATGAAAACTTATTAAACCTTTGTTTTATGCGGAATTTTGCCGTCTGTTGTTATTAGTCTCTAGGTTTAAGCAAGGGGCATAAGCCTGTCAAGAAGCCTGATTCTTTTGGTGTTTTTAGCGGTACGCGGGCCTCGGAATAAGACTCTGTCTCGCCAAATATTGCATTTGGGGATCGTCATCTGCCGCACAAATAGGCTGCAATTGTCCGAATAGTTTGCCGGCAGCGGTTTCCTGCCAAAGCCAGCTATATAGGTCTTTACTGGTCGCGCCCGATGGTTGCGCGGCAATAGCCTCAAGATAAAAGGCCTTAATATCCTCAACGGAACGTTTGATGGCCTCTGCAAATGTCATCGACGTGATGGGATTTTCTGTCGAGCCTTCACTGACACGAATTATGAACCGTGCCGCGTCCTCAATGCTTAATCCGCTTAAACCAAACGTGGTGCGCTTGTTGTTTTGCACAGCAACATCATACCAGGGCGCCAAGGTTTTGATTTCTTCTAACAATGCTTTTTGAATTTCCGAACCTTGCTCGGGAGGGGGCGGAAAACTGACCGGGCAAACCCACGCTTCTTGTTCATCCCGCTGATTGACTGAAACGGGAGCGTCTTCGGGGAAATCGACGAGCAAGGGTGGTGTTCCATCGGCAAGTAATAAATTTAACCCCGTTGTAAGAACCTTGGTTTGAAATTCCGGTTCGTGTGGCGCCCCCATGGGCCGGCCCAATTCAAACGGTACCCATAAGGCGCGAGGCGGTTTTAAGCGTTCGGTGTTTTTGCGAACAAGGCTGATGCCGACTGTCGCAATACCTTCTTCTTCCAGGTAATGGCTGATCGCTCCGACGGAGCGGGTGCAGTTTGGTCACACGGGTGTCAAAAAGACGGCATCAACATTGTCTTGTTTGAGAAAACCGGCGACCTCGCGGGCCGTTTTTTCATAATCGTGTGGGTGGGATCCGGCGCCCATAAAGGCATAGTGGAATTTTGCAATGGAGCCGATGGTGCCGTTCGCTTCGAGTTCTCGAAGCCGGTCGATGGGGAAGACTACGTTTATATCCTGTTGGAACCCTGTGCGGTCAAAATTTACCGACGTGTGGCTCATTAAGAGGTTATTCGCATCGCCATCATTGGGAATAACCCGATAACTTGTATCAGTAAAATTGAAGGATTCTTCGCCGGCACGCTGTAAACCAGCGGTTGTAATCAACGCGACCCGCCGCTCGGAAAGCGGCGGGCCGGTGACCCACGGTTGGGATTCAAACGGTGGACATTCTTTGGCAAGAAGGTGTTTTTGATCCGTCTCTGGAAGATCACGAAGCCGAACCATAATTGTACACCCTTCTGCCTAGAGAACCACTAAGGTTCTGTTACCGTCTTTTTTTCGTTTTACGGCGTGTCGTCGTTTTCGCTTTACGCTTAGTTGTTTTTTTACGCGCCGGTGATTTCCGACTCGTTTTTTTAGCCGGTTTTTTGCGGGTTGTTTTCTTTCGTGTCGTTTTTTTACGCGTCGTTTTTTTAGCGGGCTTTCTTTTTTTCGCCGGCTTTTTACGCGTGGACTTTTTCTTCTTCTTTGTCGCTTTTTTCTTAGTGGCTTTACGCTTTTTCGTCGTTTTTTTCTTCTTTTTCTTGCCGGCGGCTTTTTCTTTTTGAGCGGCGAGATCATAAAGCTTTTCAGCGACTTCGGCGTTTTGAGCCATGTTGTAGTCTTCGTCTAGGTGGCCTTCTTCGCCGGCAGGGCTTTTCACCGTGAAAAAGGTAGCAGAGCCGTTAATGGACCGGCTGCGGTGATTGGTAAAGCGAGGGATATGAATGAGATCGCCAGGACCAACAATTCTTTCTTCATCGCCCAACACGTAGTGCAATTCACCTTCAAGGATGAGGGTAAATTGTTCTTCGTTCGGGTGCATATGCAGAGGCGGTCCGACGCCTTCCGGTTTCGTAACGATGCCGGCTTTCATAAATTCTCCGGCGGTCGCTTTAATTTGTTGTCTAGGATTTGCGCGGCCTTTGTCTTTGACCATTTTCGCAATTTGATAAAAAGGCATACTCTATTCTCCTTCAAAATGATGGGGGCTTCTTAAACTAAATTTATTATGTTGGCTACAGGATACGCGTTAAATTTGCCTCATTGCCAGACTCAATTGACTCCTTCGACGATGACGTTTTCAACGATGCCACCACCGTTGCGCCGGTGACTGGCTGCCGATTGATACTCGGCTGAATTAAAACATTTCTCGGCCTGTTCCAGCGATGGAAATTCAATCACGATAAATCGTTTAAACATTTCCGGGCCTTCCATGATTTTGAAATCGCCGCCCCGGGCCAGCGTTTTACCGCCGTAGGATTCAATGATTTTTGGGGCGATATCCGTATATTTCTTATATTGAGCGGGATCATCAATTCTTGCGCGCGCGATCCAATAGGCGGCCATGAGCTTCTCCTTCAAACGATAGTTGTTGATCAATGGCGGTTTGTTTGTGGTTAAATGAACGGAAAGGGTCAAGTCCTCATTCATAGCGTTTCGATAAGGATAGAAGGTGGTAATGGAGTACATCAATCTTGGGAAAACCGGCCTGAAGGTCTCCCGCTTTAGTCTGGGCTGTATGATGTTTGGCAGCACCCAATGGCGCAATTGGGTTCTTGATGAAGCTGACGCAAGGCCTGTGATCAAAGCGGCTCTCGATGCCGGTATCAATTACTTCGATACCGCGGATCAATATTCCATGGGTGCCAGTGAAGAGGTGACGGGCAGGGCATTGCGTGACATGGCTCGCCGGGATGAGGTTGTGATTTCGACCAAGGTCTATACCAAGATGGGTAAGGCACCGACGACCGGTGGCCTGTCCCGCAAACATATTATGGAATCAATCGATGCGTCATTGCAGCGGCTTGGCATGGATTACGTCGATTTATTCATTTGCCACAAATGGGATTACGACACGCCGATTGAGGAAACCTTGGACGCCATGAACGATGTCGTGCGTGCAGGCAAGGCACGCTACATCGGTGGATCGAACTATTATGCCTGGCAATTGGCAAAAGCGCTTTACTTGGCCGATCAGCATGGCTGGACACGTCTCGTGACTATGCAGAATATTTATAATCTTCTCGACCGCGAGGAAGAGCGCGAAATGATCCCGTTTTGCGAACTTGAAGGCGTCGCCTTTACGCCTTGGAGCCCGTTAGCGCGGGGCCTTTTGGCCGGACTTCATCATCCGGATTACGGCAGGGGCTCATTGCGGGCTGAGCATGACAAGAAAGCCGGTAGCATGTATGGCAGCGAGACAGATGCGGCGATTATCGAGCGCGTCATACATTTAGCAAAATCACGTAAGTTGAAACCGGCTCAGATCGCATTAGCCTGGATGATGCAAAAACCGAACGGCATCGTTCCTGTGGTCGGGTCGGACAGTATCGAGCAGCTTAACGAGTTGATTGCGGCCAAGGATATTGCCTTATCAGATGATGAAGTGAAGACTCTTGAAGAGTTATATCAGCCGAAAACGCCGTTTCAGGAAAGCTTAAAGGGGCTCCCACAGGGGATCACACCCTATAGCGCGGCTTCGACTTAAATACTGCTGATGTTATTGATTCTGTAAAAAATGAGTTTGATATTTTAATCACCTCGTCCCCTGTATTTTTTTTATTTGGCCGCTTGATTCACCAGGGGGGTTCATTTAAGTCTTAGATAACGATGAATTTTACCCAGGGGGAAGACCTCACGACTGTTGCCGGGGTGGCTTTGTCATAACATTTGCTGCAGGTATCCGGTGTCGTCGCCGAATTTTGCGGCTGTCCTTATCATAGCGTTGTTAATACGCAAGCGGGCGTGCAATGGTGTTCAACGTTTAGTGCGCTGGACAGCCTTAAATTTTAAAAATTAATTCAGGAGTATTTTCTATGTCAGATGACGGATTTGATCATACGTTTAAGGCAATTCACGATCATGAAGTTGAATGGGAAGAAGATGATGTTCGTGGCCTTTTAACGTTGCCGCCGGGGGTTAAGGTCAAAGTGTTAAATCATGACCCCAAGATGGGCCGCATCGACATGAAACAGCAATTCCCGCCGGGTTATGTGGAGCCGGCTCATACCCATAAAAGCTGGCATTCCATTTTGGTGACCAAAGGCCGTATGTGTGTCGCTGGGAAGGACCTGCGCCCGGGCGATTATGTCTTCGGTTGGGATATTCCGCACGGGCCGTACGAATACCCTGACGGTTGCGAAGTATTTATTGTCTATATGGGCGATACCTCGCACAAATGGGAAAGTGACAGTTTGCTGGATCACAAAAACATTTGGGACGCGGAAACCGATGAAGGCAAAAAGGGCGTTGAAGAACACCTTAAAAAACGTGATACCGACGCCAAACAATAAAGGAATAATTGTCTTTATTGGCGCTTATTGATAAGACCGCCATAATGAATAGACCCCGATGAGAGGATTGAACGATGAGTAAGCAGCCCTGGAAAACCAAAGACTGGTATGTCAGCCCGTGGAACTTTGAAAAAGAAGTCACGGAACAGTTTAAATTTCCGAAGCAGGTTAAAATTCACGACATCACATTGCGGGACGGTGAACAGCAAACCGGTCTCGCCTTCGATTATGACGACAAAATTCGCATTGCCGAGGCTTTGGCCGAAGCCGGTGTTCACCGTATCGAAGCCGGCATGCCGGTTGTGTCTGCCGAAGACGAACGCGCAATCAAGGATCTTGTGAAACGGGATCTTGGGCCGCAAATTTTCTCATTTGCGCGCTGCATGAAAGAAGACGTGCAACGCTCTGTCGATACCGGTGTAAACGGCGTCGTCATGGAAGTGCCCTCAAGTCCGCATATTATTGAATATGCTTACAAATGGCCGCTTGAAAAAGCCATTGAGACCTCTATCGAAGCTACCCAGTTTGCTCATGAACAGGGCCTCGAAGTCGTGTTTTTCCCGATCGATTTCACCCGCTCGGAGATGAGTTGGGTGATGGACCTTATTTGCCGGGTCGCCGATGAGGGCCACATGGATGCCTTGGCGTTGGTTGATACGTTTGGGGTCACGTCACCGCACGCGATGCAGTGGTTTGTGCGCAAAGTCAAAGAACGGATCGATGCACGTCTCGAAGCCCACTTCCACCAAGATTTCGGTATGGGTGTCGCGAACACAATCATGGCCGTTGCTGAAGGCGTCGAAGTCATTCACTCCACGGTGCTGGGTGTTGGCGAGCGCGCTGGCAACACGCCAATGGAAGAAACGGTGTTGGCGCTTCTCACGATGTATGACGTCGATTGCGGCCTCAAATACAATAAGCTTAGCAGTCTTGCGAACACGGTTCGTGAAGTTTCGGGGCAAGCCGTGCCGACGAACAAACCGATCGCCGGCGATCAATTGTTTGAAATCGAATCCGGCATTATCGCCAGTTGGTTCCACAATTGCGGCGATGAGAATTTGACTGAACTGTTCCCATACCGGCCTGAATTGGTTGGTCGGGACTCGGCGGAAATTGTCATGGGTAAGGGCAGCGGTATCGACTCGGTGAAGATTATGCTGCAGCAGTTGCAAATTCGCGCCAGCGAAGAAGAGGCTATGGCGGTCTTGCAAGCGGTCAAGAAATTTGGCCTTGAAAGCAAGCGGCTGCTTACGAGCGATGAATTCCGTAAGTTAGCGAATGACGCCATTGCAGAAATGAAAGCCGCTTAATCAACTAAATTAATTTAACGGAACTTTGGCGGGGTCGGTGTGAAACTCGATCCTGCCATTTTTCGTGCGCTCAAGCCGGGTAGTCACATACCGGTTCTTGACGTCTTTAAATCGATAATGCACGGTTTAACACCGGTATTGTCCATCACACCGGAAACAAACTGCGCTTCGTCGTGTTTACTGTCGAAAGTGGCCAGGATGGAGACGGTCGCCACAGTCATTATTTTAAGGCCTCGGGATTCACTGGATAGACAGGCTTTTCGCCTTTCAAAACACTAGCGACATCGCTCGCTGCCTTGGTTTGAAGCTCTAGTAACGCATCTTCAGAATAAAACCCGGTGTGCGGCGAGAGGATCAAGTTGTCGCGGCCGAGCAGGGGCGAGTCCTTAGGTAACGGTTCAACCGGCACCACATCCAGGCCCGCACCACCGATTTCACCGGCATCGAGAGCGGCGGCGAGGTCGGCATCGTTCACTAGCGGACCGCGAGCCGTGTTAATCAACAGTGCGTTGTTTTTCATTTTTTTGAACGCCTGGGCATTAAATAGGTTTTCCGTTTCAGGCGTTAACGGCGCGTGTACGGAAATGTAATCCGATTGAGCCAATAACTCGTCGAAACCCACACTTTTAACGTTGAGTTTCTTAAGGACATCTTCGGACACGTAAGGGTCATACGTAATGACATCCATACCGAAGGCCTGCGCCTTGGGCACAATGCATTGCGGAATTTTGCCAAAACCGGCCAAGCCCATTGTGCGGCCGCGTAATCGGGCCAACGGCACCACCGCCGGCATTTCCCAGCGGCCTTGCTGAACGATTTTATCGGAGAACGTAATTTTGCGTGCCAGTGCCAACAGCATAGCCATGGCGTGATCGGAAACCTCATCGATACAATAATCAGGCACATAATTCACGACGATCCCGGCTTTGGTGGCGGCATCAATATCGATGTTATCGACGCCGATGCCGAAACGGCCGATGGATTTGCATTTTTCCATACCGTTAATCACATCGGCGGTTATTTTTGCATAAGTTACAAGCAAAGCATCGCAATCCTTCGCGACTTTCAAGATCTCCTCGACCGAACCGTCCTTCGACATCCGAAGTTCAGGGTTAAGATCTTTCAACGCTTCTTTTGCCGGATCGAGACTCGGGAACACTGAGTCGGCAACGGCGATGATTGTCTTGCTCATGACGGATAACCTTTCTTGTATTGATGTGTTTTTTTAGGAATGATCGAGAACCATCTTCATTTGTTTGCCTTCACCGTTTCTCAGCATATTGAGTGCATTACCAAGATCGCCCAAAGGCAAATTATGCGTGATCAGCGGCTTTAATTTAATCACACCACGTTTAACCAAATCGATGCAGACCGGAAAATCCTGTCCCTTGGCGGCACGGGCATTAATAATTTCAATTTCTTTAAAATAGAGGTCGTAAAATGATAGTTTGCCTTCCTTTGCCGTATAGGTGCCGTACGGCATGATGCGCCCGCCACTGCGGACAAGGTCGATCGCTTGGGCAAGCGCAGGAACGGCACCGGCCGATTCAATGACAAGGTCTGCACCAACGCCGTCGGTGGCATCGAGAACTTTCTGTTTTGCATTATCATCCGGTGCGAATGTGATATCGGCGCCAAGCTCTTCAGCAAGTTCGCGCTTCCATTCGCTTCGGGTGATGCCGATAATCGGATAAGCCCCACGGGCCTTAGCGAGTTGCACATGCAATTGCCCAGTGACTCCCAGCCCCAATATGATGACTGAGTCGCCGGGGAAAATTTGCGTTAACCGGTGCGCGTGCAGGCAGGTCGTCAGCACTTGGATTAGTGGGGCTTCGTCATTGCTAACTTCATCGGGCAGGGGAAAAATGTTGATCGGCGGCACGGAAAGATATTCGGCAAAACCGCCATCCCGGTCCCGGCCGATCAAGCCGCCGTTGGTGCAAAGCTGCAATTGACCGGCCTGACATTGATAGCAGCGCCCGCAGTAATACACCGGATCGGCAATGACCCGGGTTCCTTTGGCATTTACTTCTCCGTCGCCTGTATCGACGATTTCACCGACCATTTCATGCCCCATAATGCGCGGGTATTGAACCGGAATGCCGCCTTTATAAATGCTCAGATCCGTGCCGCAGATACCGGTATTTGCAACGCGGATCAACGTGTCGCCCTCAATCGCTGGTTTGTCGACGTTTTGTTGTGTGACCTCGTTGGGGGCATCCAGCACCATGGCTTTCATAAGCTTTATTCCTTTCGTTCCTTCTAGAAGACGAGCTTTGGCAAATACGTTGCGATCTGCGGGAATATAGCAATCATGACCATGCAGATCAGTATAATAATCCAATAGGGCGTAGAGCTCTTAAATATTTGCATAACGGATACGTCTTTTTCTTCGGGTATGGTCGATTTCACGGTGTAAACCAGCAAGCCGAAGGGGGGTGTCAACAAGCCCGCCTCAATAGCTAAAATACCGATAATCGCAAAGGCGATTGGGTCATATCCAAGCGCCACTGCGATCGGTTCGAAGATTGTAACGGTGAGCAACATGATGGAGATTGAATCGATCACCATACCGAGTAAAAACCAAATACCAACCATAGCAGCAATAATCATCCAGGGTTGCAGGCCAGTACCGAGAATGAAATCCTGAATAGCGTTGGCGACACCGGTCATGGCCAGCGAGCGTGAGAAAAGTGCTGCCGTTATCAAGAGAAGCAGGATCGGCGCAGATGTGCGTCCAACCGATAAAACGCAATCGACCAGTTCATGCCAACGCATGCCTTTCATCAGAGCAAGCACGAGACCGATCACAGCGCCGGCGCCGGCACCTTCCGTCGGCGAAAAAATGCCGAACCAAATGCCGCCAAGCACGGCAACGACAACACTGATGATGCCGATTGCACTGGTCCAAACGGCGAAACTGTCGAGATCCTCATCATCGGTATCATCAATAACAGCATCGCGACCGCCGCCGACCGTGTCGGGTTTTAATATTGCCATGCCGAGGACATAAAGAATAAAGAGCGTCACGAGAAGGAAGCCGGGCAACACGCCGGCGAGAAAGATCTGACCAATGGATTTTTCCGTCAGCAAACCCCAAACGATCATCAGCACACTCGGCGGGATCAGCATGCCGAGGCAACTGCTGCCCGCGACCGCCCCTAAGGCAAATCCTTTGTGATACCCAAAACGCTTCATTTGCGGGTAGGCGATCCGCGAAAAGGCAGCAGCAGAGGCGATACTGACGCCGGTGACAAACGAAAAGATGGCGTTGCCAAGGACTGTGGCGACGGCGAGACGGCCGGGCAGGCGTTTCAGTCCACGATTAATGGCTTTATAAACGTCCGTTACTGCGCCGGATTTGGCGATAAACTCACCCATCAGCATAAAAAGCGGAATTACCGCAAAGACGTAATCACGCAGGGATTCATATGCCGTGCTGGCGAGCATTTTTTGCACGACAGCGAAATTACCGCCGGTTACGAGAAAGATGCCGAGGGCGCTGGCAATGCCCAACGCGATGGCAATATGAACGCCGATCCCGACCAAAACGACAAGGCTAACGATTAGGACAATGGTGACATCAACATCAAACACGCAAATGTTCCTTGAGCGGGGTTAGCTCGTTAAGCCGGTTGTATCATCGGTGAGCGCTTCGACCGCTTCGGGCCGAAAGACTTCGAGAATGGCCATGAGGAGGTAATTGAGGCAAGCAAGGCTGCCGCCGAATAAAATCATAAAGCGGGTCGGCCACGAAGGAACCCGTAGCGCGCCTTCACCCTCGTATTCGCCGGCGACCCAGGAATGGACAGCCATATCGATGCCGCCGGTGACAATCACCAGAAAGAATCCGGCACCCAACAAATAACCTGTAGCGGCGGCGATCCTTCGCACAAGAGGCGAAAATCGCATGATAATAAAGTCTGCCCGCAGCATGGAGCCGCTGCGAATAGCGTAGCTCGCCTGTAGAAACACGATCATGACAATCGAATTCATGACCACTTCACGAACGCCGTAGACGGGTGTGTTAAAGACGTTTTTCCCAATGATGTCGGAAAGAATAACGAAGCAGAGAACAAACGCCCAACCCGCCGCGAGTATCATGAGAAAGCGGGTTAAGCGATCGTTCAGTTTTACGAGAAACATCAGATTAATTGTCCGCTGATTTTAAATTCTTATTTAAGTTTGTAGCGGACCGGCCATTTGTAACCGTGTTTTTCAGCAGCCTCGAGGGTCAAGCGCAGGACTTTACTGCCTGGCAGGCCTTTTCCATCAAGATCTTTTGCCATTTTCTTGGGCCAATCCTTCAATGATTGCGCCCATTTATTGCGGACGTCGGCGCCGAGGTTTTTTACCGTGATTTTCTTTTTCAAGGTCGCAATATGTTTTGCGTAGTCGTCCTTGTTCACGGAACCGGTTTTCTCTTCAAATTCTTTAGCGACTTCCATGACAATGGCTTGCACGTCTTTCGGCAGTTTTTTCCAGGTACGCATATTGATGGTGAGAGAATGCCATGTAATCGAACCGAAACCGATGGTGGTATAGAAGGGGCCAGGTTCATAGAGCTTAAGTTTGACCCAAGCGCTTGGGAACATGATCCAGCCTTTATATTGGCTGGTTCTCATGCCTGTATACGCTTCGGGCAGTGATCCTTGTACGGGCGTGACACCGGCATAGCGGAGCCAATTCAAGTTAAGGCCGGCGCCGGCAATTTTAATGCCTTTAAGGTCGGAAACTTTGTTCCAATCAAATGTCGTGCCGAGGTTGTAACCGCCGTCGGCAATACGCGCTAAAAGTTTTTGATTGAATTTCTTTTCAAACACATTGTTGAGATACGGAACTTGTTTGTAGACATCCTGTGCAATTTTAAGACTTTTAACCGGGTCCATGGTACCGAACGGCAGCATTACCTGAAAGGCATGAAGCGGCAAATTGGAAGGCTCAAAACAAATGCAAAAACCGCCGATGTCGACGATACCGTCGCGCACACCTTCAAGGGTCTCATAAACCTTGACGATGGAACCGCTGTAGCCTTCGACGAAACGGACTTTATGTTTGGTCCGCTTGGCGACTCGTTTGCTCACTTCCGGTTGGAAGAAATTTTTCATCAAACCGGCGTAAACCACGCCCGGCGGGTGGCCCGAGGCGATCCGCAAGGTGATGGTTTTGGATTGTACCACCGTACTGAAGCCGAAGATGGCGGCCATGCCCAGGGCAATGGAAAACAGGCGAATTGAGTGCTTGGTCATTGATAACCTCCCATATATTTCCCGTGAATAAACCAGATATCACGGCCGGTCACAATAGGGGGGCAAACCTGACAATTACGGTTAGTCGAAGCGGTAAAAGGGGTCCAGAGGCTTGATGAAATGCACTTCCGTATGCTTCGGCAGGTTCTTCTTGCTGAGGCGGATCGTTGAGTCCTGAACGATTTTGACCTTGCTATGTGGCTGCATCAATTTGGTAAACCGCCCCTTGGCGCCGGGATAATGATAATGCATCGGAATAATGATCTTGGGCGTGATTTGTTCGATGATTTTTAATGCCTCTTCGTGACTAACGGTAGCAAAACCGCCGATTGGCAAGAACAGCACATCGATATTCTCGAGGCGGAATTTTTGCCGTTTTGTCAAAATGTGATGCAAGTGCCCGACGTGAGCAAGGCATAAACCCGCCGCACCGAATACGAAGATGGAATTCTCATTCGTTTTCTTGCCGTTAAATTCATGAATATTGGTCGGGATACTGTAGACGTGCAGGTCCTTAACGCGCACGTTGTTGCGGGCGATGCCGAATAAAGGGTCCCAACCGCGCAAGACATATTTAACTTTCGGGTCCGGCGTGTCGGTATAATGCGTCTCGTGCAGATTGTTCATGGTGACGAGGTCGGGCACAAAAGGCGGCACGTGAACGCCGTTGTAATCCGTTGCCGCGGAAACACCCTGTGGTGTTTCAATGAGGAACGTCGAATGGCCAATATAAGTGATGTGCAAATGCCACTTTGGAATTTTTTGTCCTGGCTCAAACGAAGCGTGCTGAAAAAGAGTATTTGGTTGCTGAACCAAACCTTGCGCACAGGCGCGTTGGGGTCCGGATGCGTATGCAGGAGATAAAGCCCCGGACAGGTACATCCATCCGGTTAAGAGAACGAGGAGGAGTAGAGTCAGCCAACATTGCCGTTTTAATAAAATCGCCAACATGATTCGTTCCTCGTTTGAGTCCTTTAATCCGTCGATTTTATACGAATTTTAACCGTCCGTCCTCCTTGGATTGATGACTTGACGGTTACGTCATCTCGGTACAGTCTAGGCCCGGGAACGATCAAGGGGAAAAGTTCATGTCGGGTCAAGGCGATATCCAAAGCGAAGAACATTGGGCCAATAAAGACGGCCTCAAGCTTTACATGTATCGAAAATACACTGGGGAACGGCCCGGCCAGGCCCGGCCCAAGCCGGTCTTTTTTCTCGTGCACGGCTCATCGTTTTGCGGACGAACGGGGTTTGATCTCACGGTACCGGGAAAAGACGATTATTCCTTCATGGATGCGTTTGCACGCCGCGGTTTCGATGTGTGGACCATGGATCACGACGGTTACGGCCGCTCGGATCATTCGGGCGGCAATTCCGATATTGCTACAGCTGTTGGTGACCTCAGTGCCGGTTGCGATGTCGTTCAACGCGAAACCGGCCAAAACAGTTACGCTTTTTACGGATCGTCCTCGGGGGCTTTGCGCGCTTCCATTTTTGCCGAACATCACCCCGACAAAGTCGAACGCCTCATTGTGGATGCGCATGTTTATACAGGGAAAGGTTCCCCGACACTCGCTAAACGCCGTGAAGGCCTCGATGGTTTTCGTGCCAATAATATGCGCGCAGTCGATAAGGCTTTTTTCTTAAGCATATTTACCCGCGACAAGCCGGGGACGTCGGAAGACGGAGTCGGCGAAGCGCTCGCCGCCGAAGAACTTGCGTTATGCAATCAAGTGCCGACAGGAACGTATTTGGATATGTGCGCAAACCTGCCGGTCAATGACCCGACAAAAATTACATGTCCGGTACAGATTATCCGCGGCGAGTTCGACGGTATTGCAACGGAAGAAGACCTGATCGATTTTTATTTAAAACTGCCGAATAAAGATAAGCAGTTCGTGATTATTCCGGGGCAAGCCCATGTCGCACCACTTGGATTAAACCGGCACCGGTTTTGGCATGTGGTGGAGTCGTTTCTGACGATGCCGGCCCGCCGCGATCAGTAATATCTCCTGGAAATGCAATAATGACTGTCAACGCCACCGGCAGCACGGATGATGCCCGGCGCGGCATTTTGCTCTGCGCATCCGGCATTCTCATTCTCAGCCCGGACGGCTTGCTGTTCCGGCTGGTTCGGGATGCGGGCATCGCCGATGTCATTTTTTATCGTTCAATTTTCATGAGCATGGTGCTGGCTTTGATCCTGTGGGCGTTAAACAGGGACGATTGGCGGCGGCCGTGGCGCGGTTTCGGCAGTGCCGGTGTGATTGCAACTCTGTTGATGGCTGCAAGCAACATCTCGTTTATTGCGGCGCTAGAATTCACCACGGTCGCGAACGTTCTGGTGATGCTCGCGGTGATGCCAATGTTCAGCGCGGCACTCGGATGGCTATTGATGCGTGAGCAATTGCCTCGCCGAACGTGGATTGCAATCCTGGCAGCGTTTTCGGGTGTGATTGTCATTTGTGCAAGCTCTCTCGGCGGCGGCTTGCTCGGCATCGGACTGGGTCTATTGACGGCTTTCTTGCAAGGTCTGAATTTGGTGATCCTACGCCGAGCTGAAAACGACGTCGCTCTGCCGGCCTTGTGCGCATCAGGGTTGATCTCCGGTGGTGTCTGCTTCTTCTTTGCATCACCATTTAACGTCACGCAACACGACCTTGGGGTATTGGCTGTGATGGGTTTAGTCGTCGCGCCGATTGCGTTGGCGTTGATCATGTCCGGCACGCGTTACATTCCGGCCGCCGAAGTCGCGTTGTTCGCGTTGGGTGAAACCGTGTTGGGACCGTTTTGGGTGTGGCTCGGTGTCGGTGAAGTTCCGGCGGTGGCGACCTGGATCGGCGGCGCGATCGTTATCACCGCCATTGTCGTTAACTCGACACTGGCGCTGCGATCACGAACTTAACTACCTGTTTATTTCAATTTATTTCAGCTGGCCGTAAACGACGTAAGTACCGGCGGCATCGGTTTTCGCCGACGGCGACTTCGTGGACACCGAGACGGCAAGGGCAACGATGCTGAAACAGGAATTATTTTTTACGATCAGCCCGGATGTATCTTTTTTGGATGAGTAGGGGGTCGTTATGACCGTCGGGATAATCAGAACGGTGCCGTTTTTCACGCAGATATCGATCAAGCGAGGCTTCGGCCCTTGCCACAACCGTTGTGTTTCGCCTTTGCCGAGCCGCCAATTGCGTACACGAACCGCATTCTTGGGCAGAAGTTTTTCGTTTTGTTCGATGTGGCTATAGAGATTTTTTACCCGCTCGGCAGACGAAGCCGGGATGCTCCAGCCCATTGCAGCGGCAATCAACAGTGACAGTAACGTTTTCATTGTTATGTCCTCCCGTAGCGATCATGCGGGAGAAGACGGATGTATTCAATATTCTTATGAAGGTGGCTGCTTCAGTTCGGCGAATGCCCGCTTGAGGATTTGATAACAGGCGCTGAGTTCGAGGATTGCCATAATCGCGGCGACGCCGTAATCGGGCCAGCCGGTTGCCGTGACGCCGACCAGGAGACCTGCGCCGATGACCGCGACGTTGCCAATGGCGTCATTGCGCGAACACAGCCAGACTGAGCGCATGTTCGCATCGCCTTCGCGGTATTTGAAAAGAATCACCGCACTCACGACATTGGCCATCAGGGCGGCGATGCCGACTGAGCCCATGACGATGGCGGTCGGAACGGTCCCTAGCATGGCGTTATATGTGGCGTTACCGATAACCCAAAGGCCGAAGATGCCCATGGTCGCGCCCTTGAAGAGAGCGGCGGACGCGCGCCAGCGCAATGAGAGGCCGAGGACTAGAAGCGTGATGAAATAGGTGAAGGAGTCGCCCAGAAAATCAATGGCGTCGGCCTGTAAGGCTACTGATTTCGCCGTGAGCCCGGCGACGATTTCTACCAAAAACATGGAAAAATTGATGGCGATGACAACCCAAAGCACGCGCCGGTAGGCCGTCATGGAATGGCTCGTGCCATCGATGGTTGGGGGTGGGGGCGCTTCACAGTGATCGTGCAAAACAGGCTCTCTGCTTATTTATCGGTTGATTTCAATAATCTACGGTTTGCCTCGATGAGGGCAGGGTTTTTGAAAAAACATTAGACACGGTATCATGATACCTTACATCTAAAGTCCCAGAATAATTGGACAATTCCCGTTGACAGGGGCAAAAATATCGCCATACTCCGCCGCTGTTTCGAGATTTTGACTTAAGTATAAAGGATTTCGCGGTGAACACCTATTCCGCCAAACCGCAGGACGTTGAGCGCAAGTGGCTGCTGATTGACGCCGAAGACTTGGTCTTGGGCCGCCTCGCTTCCATCGTTTCGATGCGTCTGCGCGGCAAACACAAACCGATGTACACGCCCCATATCGATTGCGGCGATCACGTCGTGATCATCAATGCCGAAAAAGTGAAGCTGACCGGCAACAACAAACGGTCGGACAAACAGTACTACTGGCACACCGGTTATCCCGGCGGAATCAAGTCGCGTTCGGCCGAACAAGTGCTCAGCGGCCAACATCCGGAACGGGTGGTAATCAAAGCCGTCGAACGGATGATCAGCCGTAACCCGTTGGGCCGTCAGCAAATGACGAAGTTGCATGTGTATGCCGGCAGCGAGCACCCACACGAGGCGCAAAAGCCCGAAGTGTTGGACGTTGCCGCGATGAACCCAAAGAATAAGAGATAGCACCATGGCCGAAGAAACGAAAACAACACTCGATGGATTGAAAGACGCCATGGCGGAAGCGCAATCGCCTGCTGCTGATAGCGCCGACGTTGCGCCGGCCGGTGATGCGCCGGTTATGGAAACGGGCGCCGATGTTTTGCCCGAACCGAAACGGGACGAGCAGGGCCGTTCTTATGCCACCGGTAAACGGAAAGATGCTGTTGCGCGGGTTTGGGTCAAACCGGGACCCGGTAAAATTCTCATCAACGGCAAGGAAGCGGCACAATATTTTGCCCGCCCCGTGTTGCAGATGATCATTAACCAGCCCTTTGAAGTTTCCAACCGCAAGGGTGAGTTCGATGTGGTATGCACCGTTAAAGGCGGCGGCCTGTCGGGCCAAGCCGGTGCAGTTCGCCACGGTATCAGCAAGGCGCTGACCCTTTATGAACCGGCGTTGCGCAAAGATTTGAAGAAAGTCGGGTTCCTGACGCGCGATTCCCGTGTTGTCGAACGGAAGAAATATGGCCGCGCCAAAGCGCGACGTAGCTTCCAGTTCTCGAAACGTTAATTCCCACAAGGATTTCTCTGTATCACCATAAGGGCGTCCAAAGCGGGGCGCCCTTTTTGGTTGAGGGTGCTATAAGATAGAAACACGAAAGGAACAGGCCATGAGTCCGGCAAAGACGAACAGCATCAAGATCGCCATCATCGGTGCCAGCGGGTACACCGGGGCAGAGCTTGTGCGCCTGTTGGCCCGTCATGCCCATGCCGATATTCGTGCGTTAACGGCTGATCGTAATGCCGGAAAACCATTGTCCGATGTGTTTCCGCATTTGGGCGGTCTTGGCTTGCCGGACTTGGTCAAAAAAGAGGAGGTCGATTGGAGCGGCATCGATGTGGCATTTTGCTGCCTACCGCACGGCACGACCCAGGAATTTATTGCCGGCTTGCCCGGACACCTGAAAGTCATCGACCTCTCGGCGGATTTTCGGCTCGCCGATCTCGATACATACGCCGAATGGTACGGCCATGCGCATCTCGCACCGGAATTACAAAACGATGCGGTTTACGGCATCACCGAGTTGGCCAGAGACGCGATTAAAAAAGCGCGGCTGGTTGCAAACCCGGGATGTTATCCGACGTCCGCTTTATTGCCGCTGGTGCCGCTGATCGAAGCGAAGCAAATCGAAACGGACAACATCATCATCGACTCCAAATCCGGCGTCACGGGTGCGGGGCGTGCGCCCAAAGAAGGCACGTTATACGCCGAAGTCACCGAGGGAATTCATGCTTACGGTGTGGCAGCACATCGGCACGCACCGGAAATCGAGCAATGCCTGAGTGCGGCTGCGGGTAAAGATTTGATCGTTAACTTCACGCCGCATTTGATGCCGATGAATCGGGGCATCCTTTCGACGATTTATGTCAGCCTGGCGAACGGCGCGAGTGCTGCCGATCTGCTCGAAACGCTTTTGAATAAGTATGCGGGCGAGCCGTTTGTGCGGGTTTTACCGGAAGGCACGGTGCCGCACACACGCCACGTGCGCGGCTCGAACCATTGTTTAATCGGTGTGGTGGCCGACCGGATCGAAGGTCGGGCGGTTATCGTTTCAACGATCGATAATTTGGTGAAAGGGGCCTCGGGCCAGGCCGTACAGAACATGAACCTCGTCTGCGGGCTCGATGAAACCACCGGTCTCGAGCAAGAACCGCTGTTTCCATAAATGTGCCCGTGATCGATGCATCCTTCGAGACGCTTCCGATGGAAGCCCTCAGGATGAAGTTGTCAATTAAACCTCATGGTGAGGGATCGCGAAGCGATTGTCTCGAACCATGACGATTGATTAAACGTCGATTTCCTTGACGAACTGGGCGTGTTCCTGAATGAACGCGTAACGCAATTCAGGTTTGCGCCCCATGAGGCTTTCGACCAACTGCGCGGTCGGATCGAGTTTTTGCTTCGACCGCGATTTTTTGGCCGGCGATTTCTTTTTCGCCCCGTGTTTTGCTTCTGGCACCGGCTTTAGGCTGCCTTCCAGTGTAACCTGCAACAGCAACCGTTTTTCCGGATCCATCGTGGTTTCCATAAGCTGTGCGGACGGCATTTCGCCCAAACCCTTGAAGCGGCTGATATCGACTTTGCCGCGGCCCTTGAATTCTTTTTTGAGCAACTCGTCCTTGTGTTTGTCGTCGCGAGCGTAAAGCGTTTTGCCGCCTTGGGTGATGCGATAGAGCGGCGGAATGGCTAGGAACAAGTGGCCGTTCTCGATCAGTCCGGGCATTTCGCGGAAGAAAAACGTCATCAACAGCGATGAGATGTGCGCACCGTCAACATCGGCATCCGTCATGATGATGATTTTCTCGTAGCGTAAGTTTTCATCCGAATACCGGTCGCGCGTGCCGCAACCGAGCGCTTCGATGAGGTCCGACAACTCCTGATTGGCGAGCAGTTTATCCGTGGTCGCGCTTGCGACGTTGAGGATCTTGCCGCGCAGGGGCAGGATCGCCTGGGTGCGGCGCATGCGCCCTTGTTTGGCCGAACCACCGGCTGAATCGCCTTCGACGATAAAGAGTTCCGTGCCCGCCGCACTGCCTTCGGTGCAATCGGTCAGCTTGCCGGGCAGGCGAAGTTTGCGGGTCGCGCTCGAGCGTTTGACCTCGCGCGCCTTGCGCTGCAGGCGGCGCTCTTCGGAGCGGCGGATCGCATAATCGAGCAAGTCCTTGGCGGCTTTCTTGTCCGCCGACAGCCAGTGTTCGAAATGGTCGCGAACGGAATTTTCGACCAAACGCGAGGCCTCGACGGTTGCGAGTTTTTCCTTGGTTTGTCCCTGAAACTGCGGGTTCGGAATAAACACGGATAGCATTACGCACGCGCCGCCGATCACGTCATCGGCGTTGATGTTCTTGGCCGCTTGTTTTTGCCCTGTCATTTCGGCAAACGCGCGCAGTCCTTTCGAAAGGGCCGCGCGAAAACCGGATTCATGCGTACCCCCTTGCGGCGTCGAGACCGTGTTGCAGTAGGAATTGAAGAAGTCTTCTTCGTCTTCCGGCCAGGCGACGGCCCATTCGACCTTGCCGGCGCCACCGTTGAGCTTGCCGTTGCCGGCAAACGGGACTTCGGTGACTGTCGCACGATTTTCGAGCGTAAAGGTGAGATAATCCGAAAGGCCGCCGGGAAAATGAAGCGTGGCTTTTTCCGGCGTATCGTCTTTTTTGGTGAGCAGTTTTTTATCACACGACCAATTGATTTTAACGCCCCGGAACAAATACGCCTTTGAGCGCGCCATGCGATAAAGCCGCGCCGGTTGAAATGACAGTTGATCACCGAAGATTTCCGGGTCCGGATGAAAGGTAATCACGGTGCCGCGGCGGTTGCTGACCTTACCTTTATCCTTGAGCGCACTTGTCGGCTTACCGCGTTTGTATTGTTGGATCCAAAGCTTCTGGTTGCGCGCAACCTCGACGGTGAGCTTATCGGAGAGGGCGTTGACCACCGATAGGCCGACACCATGCAGGCCGCCGGATGTTTCATAGGCCTTGCCGCCGAATTTGCCGCCCGAGTGCAGCGTCGTCATGATGACTTCGAGCGCGGATTTCTTTTTAAACTTCGGATGGGCGTCGGTCGGAATGCCGCGGCCGTTGTCTTTGACCGTAATTTCGTCGCCTTCGGCAAGATGAATGTCGATGCTGCTGGCATGGCCTGCGACCGCTTCGTCCATGGCGTTATCGATGATTTCGGCCGCCAGGTGGTGCAGGGCGGCATCGTCCGTGCCACCGATGAACATGCCGGGGCGTCGGCGGACCGGCTCCAGACCTTCGAGGACTTCGATATCCTGCGCCGAATAATCTGATTTCTCTGCACTTGATGCGCGCGCGGATGGTTTATTTGCTGATTTGCGGGCTTTTGTTTTGGCCGATTTTTTAGCCGGTGCCTTGCCCCAGAGATCCATTTGATCGGCGGGGGCCTTTTTCTTATTCGCAGTTTTCTTGGCTGGTTTTTTAGCGGTTCTTTTTGTCGCTTTTTTGGCCATTGGTGTTTCCGGACTGTGGTTCAAACTCTCGGTTTTCAAGGCAACCGGGCGCGCCGATCCTAATCGGGCAAACCGGTGCCATCAAGCACGATCCAGTAGGTTGGCCGATAAACTTTAACAATATGTTGTGGATAACGCGTTTTCGGGCAAATTAATGCTTAAACGATGTGAAGCCACAGGTAACCGGCGAAAAATAATCCCCAAAGGGCGAGGCATTCTCCAAAAAAACGGGCTGGCGACATGGCTGTTTATCTCCTATAATGAGAACATAACGTGAACGAGCTTTTCGACTATAGGGAGATGAGAACAAAACAGCAACATTTATTTTGAAAGGTCGTTCTTATGAGACATTTTGAGAGAGTTATCACAGCCTGTTTGATCATCGCCGCGATGTTGGCGTTCGGCGTTTCGGCGTCCAGCATGCCGGTTTTCGATGCCGGCAAGGCGATCAAAGTTAAGCCCTTCAATACAGCGGCCGCTTTTAAAACCAGCGATGAGCAAGTGCGCAAACGTTGGCGCGGACCGTGCGTGAAGGGTGATCGTTATGACAAAAAACAGCGTTCCTGCCAGGGGGCGGATTCGAAACCCTACGCGCGCGGCGATCGTGCCGCCGGGCGTTGCAAGCCGGGTGACCGGTTCAGCGGTAAATACAAAAACTGCCGCACCAAGGATAAGAAAACCTACAAACCGTCGAAGTCATTCGCGTCTTCGTTTGCCGAATCTAAAAAAAGCGTCAAAGACCGGCGCATGAAACGCGGCGCGGCTCTCGCCAAAAAACACGGCTGCAACGCCGGCGATGGCTGGAACCGTCGGCGTAAGATGTGTGTGCACTATTATAAAGGTAAGAAGTAAAGGTCATCCTTTGACAGGTGCGCCTCATCCTGAGCGGGCTGAAGGCCCAGTTGAAGGAGGGCGCACCGCTCAGGGTGCGGACAATAGAAAAAGGCCGCTCGTTACCAGCGGCCTTTTTCTTTTAAATATTCTGATTTGTGGCTGCAGTGCTGTTAGCTCAGTGGTTTTGATTTGGACCAGCGATAAATTTCTTTGCCCTCTTGGTCGTAGAATTTAGCTGAAAATGTTGTCGGCGTGACGGTTACGATGCCAAAGCCGGGAGTTTTCTCGCGAAAGAGGCTTTTAGCTTCTTTGTCTAGGTCTAGAGGCCCTCGTCCTGTGGTGTTCGCCGCCGCACCTTGCACCAGAATATCAATATAAGGTGATGTGATGTGCTCCTGCAGATGATAGTGGCCGGCGAGCATAATATCGATGCGGCATTTCTTGATCAGCGGCATCAGTTCCCGCTTGGTTTGGTCGACATAAATTGTTGTTGGTTTAGGATTGTGCGTGCTTTCCGTGCTCGCATAGGGCGGATGATGGCCGAAGACGATTTTCCAGCCTTTTGCTGAGCACAAGTAGGCTTCGGCTGACGCAATTTGTTGCGGGTTCACCCGTGTTGTGTCGAGGGCGAAAAACCGGGCCCATGTTGGTAGTTTTGGAACGGCATAATGTCGGCTCGGCATGCGCCATCGTTCACTGTAGTTTGTGTAAGCGACTTGAGCATCGACATTGCCGCGATGATCGTGATTACCGAGGGTCATAAAGAAATCAAAGCGTCCAAAATGAGCGTACGGCTTCTCAAAATAGGCCTGCATGTCAGAATCGTTTACGCTAGAGATGCCTTCTTCATAGATGTTATCGCCCGTACCGATGGCAAAATCACAACCCACGCGGTCGCAGGCTTGCTTCATGGCTTTGCCGATTTTGTATTGTTGTTTAGTGCCGAATCCAAAATCGCCAAAGACCAAAGCAGTGTGTTTGTCGCGTCCACTGTAATCGGTATAAGAAACCGCACGTTTAGTTAGGTTGCTATCGGTGGTGACACAACCGGCTACAAAAAGCGCAAAAATGAGTGTGAGAAGTTTTAATTGCATTTGAATTTATTATTCCCACGGCAGCTTAGCGCCGTCGACCCAGGCAGCAACGTCTTTGCGGATTTGCGCCGCCCGTTCGGTGCCTTCGATCGCGAGGCCTTTTGCGGGTAGCTCTCCACTTCCTTGCACGTTGCGCCAGCAGTGATATTTGAGCGCATCAGGAAAGGGCGAAAGATCCATGTTTTCGAAAAAACTGTCGGGGACTTCGCCACGCTTGTGCGGGTCCATCCGGTCTTTTTCGTAGATCGTAAAACGGCCGATGATACGCCATTCACCGTCGCGGCGTAGGTGCATGTCCATCACATTCGACCAGGTCATGAAGTCGAACAGGTAACCGTCGATACGTCGGCGTTGATTGAGTGTCACGTAAAAATCCGCGACCGCCCGGTCACCGTTGAGGGTGACATTTTGGTTGCCGATAATGTGCTTTTGGCTGTCGGAAGGGTCGTGACTTTTCATCATATTACTGGAACCGTTGATGAATTCGTGGGCGTTCCCTTCGAACCAGGAGGAGAGGATTTGCGCATCCGGGTGGAAGCAATTGAGCAGGGCATCCCAGGTGCCCCGGTCCCGGTAAACATAGGACCGTAACGAAACTTCCAGGATTTCCGAGCGGTCCGCCGCCGCTTCCAAGCGATTATCGGCCATGATGGTCTCCTCCCTATATTGTGATTTCCCTATTCACTTTTGTACACATAAGTACACAAAGTTCAATAGACCGCCGAAGGGACTTGGACTAACATTCAGGTAAATCGGCTTGATCAGCCACAAACAAGGAGGAAGTTAACGATGCCGAATGAAACAAAACGCCTGACGGCGGACGAAATCGATCCGCAAATTTTCGATCTCTACGACGATTATTGCCACAGCACGATGGAGCGTCGCGATTTTCTTAACCGCGCGGCGAAGCTTACCGTCGCTGGCGGTTCCGCCGTCGCCATGGCGGAAGCCATGCTGCCCGATTACGCCAATGCGCATACGGTGTGGTTTACCGATAAACGCATTAAGGCACGCTACGTCACGTATGATTCACCGGGTGGGAACTCGGGCAAGATGCGCGGTTATTTGGTACAGCCGAAGGGCGAGGGTCCGTTTCCAGCTGTCTTGGTCGTCCATGAAAACCGAGGCCTCAATCCGCACATTGAAGACGTTGCGCGTAAAGCCGCCGTCGCGGGTTTTGTTGCGCTCGCGCCCGACGGGCTCTATCCCGTGGGCGGTTATCCCGGCAACGATGTTGACGGCAAAAAACTGCAAAAAAGCATCGACAAGAAAAAACTGCTCAAAGACCTCGAAAACAGCGCGCGCTATTTGAAAAAACACAAACTGTCAAACGGCAAACTCGGTGCCGTCGGCTTTTGCTTCGGCGGTTTCGTGGTCAATCATCTCGCTGCGACACTCGGCAATGACTTGGACGCCGGCGTACCCTTTTACGGCCGCGCGGTAAAAGGTGATGCGGTGAACAAGGTGAAGTCACCGATGCTGTTCATCTATGCCGAGAACGACAAAAAAGTGAACGCGATGATTCCGGATTATCACAAAGCGCTAAAAGCAAACGGGCTGAAGTTCGAAGCAGAAACCTATCCCGGTACGCGCCACGGTTTTCACAACAACTCGACACCGCGCTTTAACGAAGAGCAAGCCAAGAAAGCCTGGAACCGGACGGTTGAATTTTTCAAGAAACACTTGAAATAAATATTAGGCTTTAACCAATAAGGGAGGGGGGTGCTTATGGCCAAAGCGCCGCGCATGACAACGTTACCTGCCGGTTTGATCCACTGTCCGATCACGCCGTACACGCCGGATAATGAAGTCGATTACGACACCTTTGCTAAGGTTGTCGAGTTTCTGCTCAAACAAGATGCGGGTGCGTTGTGCGTGAACCTGCATTTAGCCGAGAGCCTCAACCTCACCCAGGACGAACGCAAGCAATTGGCAAAGGTTTGCGTCGAGGCCGCCGCCGGGCGCGCGCCGGTCATCGTCAATGTCGGCTCGCCCGGAACGGACCTTGCCATCGATCTCGCCCGTGAGGCCGAAAAGGATGGTGCGGACTGTATCATGTCCATCGCGCCTTATTACTGGAAGCCGCCTGATGACGGCATTGAAGAGCACATGGCTGCCATCATCGAGGCGACCGATCTCGCGTTTATCGGGTATAACTCGCCGGGCATCATGGACGGTGTCGGTATTTCACCGACGACGCTCACGCATCTGATGGAAAAATACCCGCAGATGATCGGGATCAAAGACGCGAGCCATAACTGGGAAACGTTTTTGGAATTGGGCCGGGCCGCGCGAAAATTAAAACCCGACTTCGGCATGTTTGTCGGCACTGAATGGATGATCCCGAGCCTTACGCTCGGCGGCAATGCGTGTATGTCCGTATTCGGCGGGATCGCACCCAACTTCGTAAAAAAACTTTATGGCCTCGTGAAGGAACGTAAGCTCGAAGAGGCGTTGCCGTTACAAGAAAATTATTCCGAACTGTATCAAATCTGCAAAGTTGAATACCCGGCACCGACGAAAGCGATGTGGGAAATTATGGGTCGGCCCGTCGGCCCGCCGCGCCGGCCCCAGCGCCCGGTACCGGCAGCCAAGGTCAAGGAAATCGAAAAGACCTTGGACCGCATGGGAATCCTCAACACCGAGCCGCATGGCTGGTAAGCAAAGCTAGATCGCCTAGTAGAATAAAAGAGATTATTTCCATCACTCGTGTTTGTCCTCAGCCTTACTCTTTTAGGGTGTGCGCCTGTTACATCACAGTCCGGAAATGACACTCAGGTTGTTTTGGTATCCGATGTTCAATGGCAACAACTGAACCCCTTGCGGGGCGATAAGAGCCCGAAAGCGGCTAACCTTTGGGGAAAGCGCACAGAAGCCGGGCCTGCCGGTTTTCTCGTTCAGTTTGTGGACGGTTTTTCCTCGCCGTCACATATTCACAATGTCGCTTACCGGGGCGTCGTGATCAGCGGGCTACTTCATAACGACGATCCGAAAGCCAGAGCGATGTGGATGCCGAAAGGCTCATTTTGGACACAGCCCGCCGGTGAAGTGCACATCACCGCCGCTAAAGGAAAAAAGAATATTGCTTACATCGAGGTTGAAGATTCATTCGGCGTCCTTCCCGCAAATAAAGCATTCGATGACGGCGAAAGGCCCGTAAATATTCACCGGACAAACATTGTTTGGATTAATCACAAATCTTTTCTTTGGGGCAAGCCACAAAAAAGAGAATTAAACGGAACTCTTGTCAAACTATCTGCGGGATATACCGGAAAGATTCATAATCAAGGCAGGAAATTCCGTGCAGTCGTCGTCCAAGGCCGCGTAAAACTTCGCCATTTCACTGATAAAAGCTTGGCACCGGGCAGTTACTTCGGTTCTGAAGGAAAGTCAGTTCATCGCGTATCATGCGATGCGGGTGTCGATTGCATTGTTTACGTGCGCGCAATGGGCACCTATAAGATTCATCAGCACAACTAAGTAGTAAGAAACAACTTTATGACCTTCGATTATACATCCATATTTCGTGACGATTTACCCGCTGCGGCCGTACCTTTCGGCGGGGCGCCGAAATATAATTTCATCGGCGGCAATATGGACCCGGAAAACGTTCCGGTTGCCGGATTGACGGACGCGTTAACAGCGGTGCTCGCGCGTGAAGGCAAGGACCTTGCGTTTTACAATCTCGGTACCGGCGCATTGGGCTACAAACCGTTACGCGAATTCATTGCAAGAACGTTGAAGCGCAAGGCGGCGATGGACATTACGCCGGATAACGTGTTGATCACGTCCGGTTCGCTGCAGTGTCTCGATCTGATCAACGATTTACTGCTGAATGA
>Ga0181593_10000446_pt1 | contig 35915 bp, 9 predicted proteins | sample 071ome_19_FD_133756 | JGI IMG/M metagenome (GOLD analysis project Ga0181593, IMG submission 133756) | Coastal salt marsh microbial communities from the Groves Creek Marsh, Skidaway Island, Georgia - 071413AT metaG (megahit assembly) | ecosystem: Environmental > Aquatic > Marine > Intertidal zone...
GCTCCTCCCCTCCGAAGATCTCCAACGCGGTGGTCGGAGCGATCGCGAGGATCGCCGCGCCGATCCCCACCAGTCCCGAGGTGACGAGGAGGCTCTCGAGGAGCGCCTTGCGCTGGGCGCCCCGACGGGCGGCGCCCGCTCCCGGGGCGTGGACCGTCCGCTGGACGAGCACGGCGGTCACCGCGTAGGGGAGGTGAAACAGGGCACGGGCGAGGGTCGCGCTCGCGGCGTAGGCTCCCGCCTGCTGCGGATCCGACTCCCCGAAGTGAGCCCGGGCGAAGACGACATCGAGGAGGACGAGCGCCTGCAGTCCTCCGAGCGCGGCGAGGAGAGGGAGGAGGCGTCGGAGCCACGCGAGAGTCGAGCCGCCGCGCTCCTTCGCGGTGAGCTCGCGGGAGCCGGGGACGGGGCGCGGCCGGATGCACCGTTGGACGAGCAGCGGGCCGGCGGCGAGGGCGAGGAGCACCACGCCGAGCGGTGCGTCGAGGGCGAGGGCGCCTCCGGCGAGGCCGAGCCTTCCCACGGAGAGCCCCGCCTGCGCGGCGCCGTAGCGCGCGAAGTCCCCCGCCGCCTGGAGCCTCGCGAGGCTCGGCTGGATCCACAGCCCGGCGACCACCGCCGCGATCAGGGCGCCCCACATCGGCAGCATCGGGCGGTCGCCGAGGTGCAGGCGGTCCACTCCGCCCGGGGGGAGCAGGGTCCCGAGGAGCGCCGCTCCGAGGAGGGAGAGCCCGGCGACGATCGCGGCGGTCCGGGCTGCTCGAGGGGCGAAGCGCGGCGGGGTACCCGGGGCATCCCCCAGGTGCCGGACGATCGCGAGGGAGATGGGGGGACCGGGGAGGAGCGCGATCGCCAGGAGGGCGAGGAGGGCGGCGAAGAGGGAGAACCCGTCCGGGTCGAGCTGCCGGGCGGCGATCGCCTGGAGCAGGAAGCTCGCGATGGAGCCCCCCGCGGTGGCCGCCACCACCAGCAGGCTCGCGCGCACGCCGCCGAGCCGGATCGCCTGCCGCGTCCTCACTCCCGACCCCCTCCCGTCCCTCGCTCGCTCGGGGTCAGGTTAGCCGCGATCCCCCTCGGGGTTGCGCCAATCCTCGGCGAGTCCGGCGGGGGGGGCCGGATGACCGGAGCCGCCCGATCCCCGGCGGGGAGGGGGCGGCTCGGTGTGGCGGCGCGGTGAAACGGCGCGGTGTGATCTCTCGGTGCGCTGCGCTTGCCCGGTGCCGGCTTGTGCGCTCTGCGAGCGCTCTCGGTGGACGCGCGTTTCGATCGGATCCCGCCGCGGGGGGTCAGGGGAGGTCGGGCGGGGTGGCGCAGTCGATGGCGTCGGGCGTGTAGTCGATTCCCGAATTCGGGAAGGGCGGGTTCATCGTGGGACCGCCGTCGAAGAGGTAGCTCAGGAGGAAGATCGCGTCGCTGATGTCCGAAGCGCCGTCATCGTTCGCGTCTCCGGCGTCGAGGCAGACCGGCGCGGCGCCGCCGGCGAAGGTGTAGTTCAGGTGGAAGATCGCATCGCCGAGGTCGACGAGACCATCCGAGTTCACATCGCCGCGGATGAAGATCTCCGGGGGCGGGGGGATGACCACATCGACGAGGCCGTCGAGGAAGAGGCTCGGCGGGACCGACGCGAACTCCACCACGAAGGTGTTGTTCACCGCGGGTGAGCCGAGGCCATCGGCGAACACGATGGGGAAGACTCCCTCCGAGGCACCGGCGGGGATCGTCCCGTGGATCTCGGCGAGGAGGAGGGGGAAGCCGACCGACGGGAGGTTCGTCCCCTGGAAGGGGGGGATCGTCTCGAAGAGGACCCCGCCGGTGATGGAGCCGGTGCCGATGGTGAACTGGGCGAAGTCCGGCTCCAGCTGTCCGACGAGGGAGCTGTCGATCGAGACGGAGAGCTCGGCGAACGGGGCATCGATCGGGATCTGGATCGAGAGCTGGAAGCCCTTCACCGGCTCGATCCAGTCCCCCTCCACGGGAATCGTGAAGCTCTCCCCGACATTCGCGGTGACCGCGGGCATCTGGAGCATGTAGACCTGGGCATCGGCCGCAGAGGTCGCGGCGAGGGCGATCCCGGCGATGCACGCCAGGAAGAGTCGTCGGAGTGCGCGGGCCACTGGGCACCTCCTCGTTTCCAGACCGGGCCCCGGAAGTCCTGCGGTCGAGGCCCGATACGGTGGGCCGACCCGAGGCGGGGCCGCTCGAGCGCACCGACGCGGGTGCGCGACGGGGGAGCGCCGCGCCGGGGACCATCCCCCTGGCGGCGGGTCCGGGGGCGACGCTCCCGCCTCGGCGGAATTCGTCGGTTCGCTCCCCCGGGACCGGGTCTCCCGATAGAGTGTTCCGGGGGCTCATGTCCCCGGAGCGGGTCGGATCCGTTCCCCCCTGCCCGGTCCCCGGAAAAGCCGGGAATCACCGGAGAAGGGCGCGAGCGGAGCTTCACCCCTTCCGATGATAGTCAAGGGTCGGCCTCCCCTCAACCGTCGACCCTGCGACGACCGACGCCTCCCGAGCCCCCTCCCCGGGGCATCGCGGACGCCTCGCCCCCTCCGGAGCCGCTTCCCGGGAGCTTCGGAGGTCGATCAGGTCCCGGGAGCAGGAGTCCCCATGCTCGACCTCGCCCCGATTCAGGCCCTCTACGCGCGTGCGGCGGAGCGCTCCGCCTGGGCGCGCGAGCGGCTCGGTCGCCCCCTGACCCTCGCGGAGAAGATCCTCTCGAACCACCTCGATGCCGCCGGGGAGGGCTTCCCCGAGCGTCGCCAGAGCTACGCCGACCTCCGCCCCGACCGCGTGGCGATGCAGGACGCGACCGCCCAGATGGCGATCCTCCAGTTCATGCAGGCGAAGCTCGATCGGGTCGCGGTCCCCTCCACCGTTCACTGCGACCACCTGATCCAGGCCCGGGTCGGCGCGGACACCGACCTCGCCGCCGCGGAGGAGACGAACTCCGAGGTGTACCGCTTCCTCCACTCCGCGAGCCAGAAGTACGGCATCGGGTTCTGGAAGCCGGGAGCGGGGATCATCCACCAGGTGGTCCTCGAGAATTACGCGTTCCCCGGCGGGATGATGATCGGGACCGACAGTCACACCCCGAACGCGGGCGGGCTCGGCATGGTCGCGGTCGGGGTCGGGGGCGCCGACGCCGTCGATGTGATGGCGGGTCTCCCCTGGAATGTCCGGTGGCCCGGCGCGATCGCGGTCCACCTCACCGGCGAACTGAGCGGCTGGGCGTCCGCGAAGGATGTGATCCTCGCGGTGGCGGGGCAGCTCACCGTCAAGGGCGGCACCGGCGCGATCGTCGAGTACATCGGCCCCGGCGCCCGGACGATCAGCTGCACCGGCAAGGGCACGATCACGAACATGGGCGCGGAGATCGGTGCGACCTGCTCGGTCTTCCCCTTCGATGAGGCGATGGCCGCCTACCTCGAGTCGACCGAGCGCTCCGCGGTCGCGGCCCTCGCCCGGGAGCACGCGGCGGAGCTCGCGCCCGACCCCGAGGTGGAGCAGGACCCCGAGAAGTATTACGACCAGGTCCTGCACATCGACCTCTCCACCCTGGAGCCCCATGTGGTCGGGCCGCACAGCCCCGACCGCGCCCGCCCGATCTCCGCCCTCGCGGCGGAGGTGGCGGCGGAGGGGTGGCCGGAGGAGCTCTCCGCCGCCCTCATCGGCTCCTGCACGAACAGCTCCTACCAGGACCTCGACCGCGCGGCCGAGATCGCCGAGCAGGCGGCGGCCCACGGGGTGAAGGCGCGCACGCAGTTCCTCGTGACCCCCGGCTCCACCCAGGTCTTCCGCACCGTCGAGCGCGACGGCCAGGCCGCCTCCTTCGAGAAGGCGGGGGGCACCGTCATGGCGAACGCCTGCGGTCCCTGCATCGGGCAGTGGCATCGCGAGGACGACACCAGCGGTCGGTCGAACAGCATCATCTCGAGCTTCAACCGCAACTTCCCCGGGCGGAACGACGGCAACGCCGAGACCCTGAGCTTCATCGCGAGCCCGGAGATCGTCCTCGCCCTCGCGGTGGGGGGGAAGCTCAGCTTCAACCCGCTCACCGACCCGGTCGAGGGGGAGGGCGGCGAGAGCTTCCACCTCACCGCGCCGGTCGGGCGTGCCCTCCCCGAGGCGGGCTTCGTCATCGATCGGGGCGGGCTCGTCGAGCCGGCGGCGGATGGCAGCGGGGTCTCGGTCGACATCGACCCCGCCAGCGACCGCCTGCAGGTCCTCGAGCCCTTCGACCCCCGGGAGGAGGAGCAGTTCCAGAAGATGCCCCTCCTCCTCAAGGCGAAGGGGAAGTGCACCACCGACCACATCTCCCCCGCCGGTCCCTGGCTGAAGTTCCGCGGTCACCTCGAGAACATCAGCCGCAACATGTTCCTCGGGGCGATCAACGCCTTCTCCGATGCCCGGGGCGAGGGGACCGACCAGCTCGATGGCGCGGTGAAGCCGTTCTGGGAGGCGGCCCGGAACTACCGGGACTCGGGCCACTTCTGGGTCGCGGTCGGAGATGAGAACTACGGGGAGGGCTCGAGCCGCGAGCACGCGGCGATGTCCCCCCGCTTCATGGGGGCGGGCGCGGTGATCGCGCGGAGCTTCGCACGGATCGCCGAGACGAACCTGAAGAAGCAGGCGGTCCTTCCCCTGCGCTTCCAGGACTCCGGGGACTACGAGAAGATCGAGGAGACCGATCGCATCACCATCCTCGACCTGCCGAGCCTCGCCCCGGGGACCCCGATCGATGTGGTGCTCCACCACCAGGACGGCACCGAGGATCGGATCACCTGCACCCACACCCTGAGCCACGAGCAGATCGACTGGTTCTGGGCGGGCGCGGCCCTGAACGCCATGCGGGCGGAAATGGGCTAGGTCGCGGTCGACCGACCGGGTGTTCGGAGCGGGGGCGGGGGTCGCGCAGCGCGGCCGCCGCCCCCGCTCGCATCCGGTCCGCGCAGCCGGACCGCGCAGCCGGACCTCGTATCCGGACGGGGGGTTCAGTCCAGGTCGGGGGAGAGCTCCATCGTCCGGAGGCGGGGGGCCGGTCCCCGCCCGACGACCACCGTCGGAGCCCCCATTCCGGGGACCTCCCGCACCCACCAAGCTGAGGGGCTCTCTGCGGCGATCCTGACCGCCTCCAGGCCGACCGGCTGATCCGGGTCCACCACGACATCGAAGTCCCTCAGCGGGGTCGTGAGCCCGCTTCCTCGCGCCTTCAGGAACGCCTCCTTCGTCGCCCAGGTCCGAAAGAACGCCTCCTGACGACGGTCGGGGGGGAGGGCGCGAAAGACGACCCCCTCCGCGGCGCTGAAGTAGCGGTCGACGAGGGCGTCCCAGTCGGTCTCGTCGCGGGGGGCCTCCATGTCGACCCCGATCGGCCCGCGCGGGGCGAGGGCGAGGAGCCACGCCTCTCCGGTGTGGGTCAGGTTGAAGGCGACCCGCGCCGCGGCCACGGGATCGGCGAGCTCCGGCTTCCCGTGCGGGCCCACCGCGAGGGCGACCTCCGCCGGGCTCTTCCCGAGGGCCCCCCCGAGGGCGATCCGGAGGAGCCCCCGGGAGAGGATCGCCCGCCGTCGGAGCGCGGCCGTGACCCGCCGCTCGGCGAGCGTCCGCTCCTCGGGGGAGAGGGTGCCGCGGAGTCGCGCGACCACCTCCGCCCCCGCGTCGAGACGACCGGCGTAGAGGTGGACCTCTCCGGCGGGAGGTGGGGCGCTCGGCGGTGGGCGGGGCGGGGTCATGCGGTCTCCCGCTCCTGCGCGAGCGCGGCGCGGAGCCGGGAGAAGCCCTCCCGGTTCGAGACCCGGGGGCTCCAGCCGAAGTCCCGCTGCGCCCCCGAGAGGTCGAACCAGTGGTCGGTCGCGAGCTGGCGCGCGACGAAGCGCGTCACCGCGGGCTCGCCGCGCAGGCGCAGACCCCGGTGGAGCCCCTCGAGGAGGGCGCCGACCGTGAACGCCACGCCGCCGGGCACCGAGCCGATCCGCGGCTCCTCGATCCCCGCGGCGTCGAGCAGGCCCCGGATCAACGTCCCGATGGCGATCGGCTCCCCGTTCGAGATGAAGTAGGCCCGCCCGGAGAGGGGGGCGCCCGGCCGCAGGCGCGACGCCGCGGCGAGATGCGCATCCACCGCGTTGTCGATGTAGGTGGAGTCGACTCGGGCGCTGCCATCCCCGACCAGCTTCAGGCGACCGGCGCGGGCGCGCTCGACGAGGCGGGGGAGGAAGTGCGGGTCCCCGGGCCCCCACACGAGGTGGGGGCGGAGGGAGACGGTCGCGAGGCTGCCGTCCGCCGCGGCCCGCACCGCCCGCTCGGCGATCGCCTTCGTCCGCGGGTAGTCGGAGAGGTGACGATCGGGATAGGGCTCGGACTCATCGACCCCCTGCTGGTCGCGGCCCGCGAAGGTCACGGAGGGGGAGCTCGTGAAGACGAGTCGATCGATGCCATGGGCCCGGCAGGCGGCGAGGACGCTCTCGGTCCCGGCGATGTTCGTCCGCTCGAAGTCGGCGCGCCGACCCCAGTAGCCGGCGAGGGCGGCGACATGAAAGACGATGGAGCAGCCCTCCGCCGCCGCGAGGACCGCCTCCCGGTCGGTGAGGTCGCCCGCGATGGATGTGATGCCCGCGGCCTCGAGCTCGGGGTAGCGCCGCCGGGAGAGGCTGCGGACCGCGCAGCCGACGGCGGCGAGGCGGCGGGCGATGCCCCCGCCGATGAACCCGGCCCCGCCGGTGACGAGGACCGTCTCCTGCGGCGGGAGGCCGCCGTCGGGGGGGACATTCTCCGGGCTCTGCGCGGTCACGCGGTCCCCGCCCAGAGGGCCAGCTTCTCCCGGAAGATCTTCGCGTTGTGCCGGATGTCGACGGGGAACCCCGGGTGGATCCGGAAGCGGTCGATCCCCGCGGTGTGGGGGAAGCGGGCGCCGAGCTCCCGGAGCTCGCGGAGGAGAGTCTCCTGCGCCGGCGCGCTCCCCGCCTCGAGCTCGACGCAGAGGAGCGGCACCTGGGCGCCCCGCCGACCGAGCCCGACGAGCGCGGTGCGCGCCACCGCGGGGTGGGCGTTGAAGACCCCCTCCGCCGCGATCGTGTCGAGGGGGCCATCCGGGGTCCAGACCCGATGCGCCTTCCGCCCCTGGAACCAGAGGCGCCCCTCGGCATCGAACCGCCCGAGGTCCCCGATGCGATGGCGGATCGCGGTGTCGGGCTCGCCGGGGGCGGGCCCGATCTTCGCGGCGGCGTTGCCGGCGGGGTGGTCGTGGTAGGCCCGGGAGACGACCGCCCCCCGCACCACGATCTCGCCGACCTCGCCGGGGGAGAGGAGCAGCGCCGGGTCCCAGCGCTCGATCGGCTCGTCGTGGACGGGGATGACCCCGACCTCCATCCCCGGCGCGATGCGACCGACGCAGACCCCGGCGCCCTCGGTGGTGGCGATCCCCGTGCCCCCGACGATGGCATCGCTCCCGATCGACGCCACCGGGAGGCACTCCGTCGCCCCGTACGGGGTGTGAACCTGCACCCCCGGCGCGAGTCGGCGGGCGAGCCGTTCGATCTCCGCCGCCGGGACCGGGGCGCCCGCGCTGAGCACGCGGCGGAGCCCGGGGAGGTCCACCCCTCGCTCCTCCACATGGCGGGCGAGGTTCCGCAGGAGCGCGGGGGAGGCGAAGAGGTTCGTCACCCCTTCCTGCTCGATGGCGTGCAGGAGACCGGCGGGGTCGGCGGACCCGGGCCGCGTGAAGTCCATCGAGGGGATGACCGCGGTCATGCCGAGAGCGACATCGAAGAGCCCGAAGAGGGGGAAGGTGGGCAGGTCGACCTCGCCCTCCTCGATCGCGTAGAGCCGACGGAGCTGCTCGATCTGCTCGAGGAAGATCCCGTGGTGGTAGATCGCGCCCTTCGGCGTCCCCGTGCTCCCCGAGGTGAAGAGGATCGCCGCGGTCTCGTCCGTCTGCGTGACCGGGCCGGTGAAGCCGGTGCGGGGCGGGATCCGACGCCGGAGGCTCGCGAGGGTCGGTCCTCGCCAGGGGAGGAGCCCCGCGCCGAGCCGGCCCCCCGGCTTGCGACCCACGGTGATGCGGATGCGGATGCTCCGGCGCGCCCAGCCGAAGAGGCAGCGGGCGAGGTGTGCGCGCGACACGCCGATGAAGGCCTCGGGCGCCGCCCGGTCGAGGCACGCCTTCAGGGAGGGGATCCCCATCCCCGGGTCGACGAGGACCGGGACCGCGCCCAGGCGGAAGAGGGCGAAGGAGAGGGCGAAGAAGCGGCGGCTCGGGGGCACCATCAGCACCGTGCGGGTCCCGCGCTCGATCCCGACCGAGGTCAGGGCGTGGCAGAGCCGATCGACCTCCTCGTCCAGCTGGCGGAAGCTCCACCGCGCGTAGTGGATCCGTCCCTCGCCATCGGTTTCGATCGGCTCCTGCACCGCGATCGCGTCCGGGCGCCGCCGCGCCATCTCCCGCAGCGCGGTCGCGATGTTCCCGTCCGGGGACCGCGTCTTCGCGCGGGGCGGACCGGGCTCGAGCGCGGCGCCGATCACGGAATCAGCTCGAATCGTCCCGCCTGCACGGCATCCGGTCCGTCTCCGAGGAACCGGGCGAGACGTGGGGCGATCTCCTCCCCGGCATCCTCCAGGATCAGGTGTCCCCCTCGTGGGAACACGGTCGCCTCCAGCGCGGGGAACCGCTTCCGCCACTCGAGGCGGAAGGTCCTCCCGAAGACCGGGTCGCGGTCGCCCCAGAAGAGCTGCATCGGCACCTCCCGCAGGCGGTCGAGGCGCGCCTCGACCTCGAGGAGGGTCCGCCAGGAGCGGTGATGTCGATTCGTGGGGATGTCCTCCACGAAGCGCAGGATCGCCCGGCGACTCTCCCAGCTGCGGTAGGGGGCGAGATACCCTGCCCGCACCGCGGCGGGGATGCGGCTCCGGCGGCAGCCGATCACCATGGTCCCGCGGCAGAAGAGGTTCAATCCGCGGATCAGCATCCCGCCGAGGGGGGTGTGCCGGAACCACCAGAGGATGGGGGGGAAGCGGGTCTTGTCGGGGAGGCCGAAGGCGGAGGTGTTCATCACGACGATCCGGCGCGCCCGCTCCGGCCGTCGAGAGGCGGCCCCGAGGCCGATCGCGCCGCCCCAGTCGTGGACGACCCAGGAGATCCGCTCCGTCGCCCCGATCCGCTCGAGGAGGGTCTCCAGATCGGAGATCCGTCGCTCGAGGGTGTACGGGTAGGCGTCGTCGTCGGGCTTGTCGCTGAGCCCGCACCCGATGTGGTCGACCGCGATCACGCGGTGGTGCGGGGCGAGCTCGGTGACGAGGCGGCGGTACATCCACGACCAGGTCGGGTTGCCATGGACGAGGACGACCGGGTCCCCCTCCCCCTCGTCGAGGTAGTGCATCCGGTGGCCTCCGACCTCGCAGACCTTCCCCTCGAACGGGTAGAGGCTGCGGTCGAGATGCGCGGGCAGGGATGGCATACTCGCTCCTCCTTCGGCGAGGGGGTCCCGACCCTCCCCGAAGGGCGGATCATCCGCTCCGGGCTCCCCCGGTTCCACCGAATCGAACCGGCTCGCCGCCCGAGGGGTGGCGGCGTCCGCCCGTCAGACCCGTCGAGAGTGACCGAGGAGGGTGCCCGTGCTCCGGATCTTCGTCGATGCCGATGCCTGCCCCGTCAAGGAGGACATCTACAAGGTCGCGAAGCGCTACCGGCTCCCCGTGGTGCTCGTCGCCGCGCAGCGGATGCGGCATCCCAACGAGAAGTGGATCACCCTCGTCGAGGCGGGAGAGGGGTTCGATGCCGCGGACGACTACATCGCGGAGACGGTCGAGTGGGGGGACATCGTCGTCACCACCGACATCCCCCTGGCGGCGCGCTGCCTCGAGCAGGAGGCCTGGGTCCTCTCCCCCAAGGGGAGGATCTTCGACGAGGAGTCGATCGGGTCCACCCTCGGGACTCGCGAGCTGATGTCCCATCTCCGCGACCTCGGCATGCCGACTCCGGGGCCCGCCCCCTTCACGGTTCGGGACCACTCGATCTTCCTCGGCCGGCTCGATCAGGTGATCCAGCAGGTCAAGAAGGCGATGCGGCGGCGGGGGATCGAGGACCCCTTCCCCTGAGCCTCCCTTGACGCTGCCTCCTTCCCGGTCGAGACTGCCGCGCGAAGGGGGGGATGAATGCAGCTTCTCGGCCTGATTCCGTGCCTCGCTCAGGCGGCGCCCCTGCCCGAACAGCCCGTGCCCCCACAGGTCGGGCCGACACCAGCCGCCCCGGGGGACGCCCCCCCCGTGCCCGACCTCCCCGGCCCCGCCGACTCGTGGCTCCTCTCCGTCTGGGGGGGGCAGTCCCCGCTCGTCCAGACCCTGATCGTCGTTCTCCTCTACCTCCTCGCGAACCGCATCCTCCAGCGCCTGGTGCTCCGTCGGATCGACCGCCTCGCCCAGCGCACCGAGAACGACCTCGACGACCGCCTCGTCCACTTCTTCCGGAAGTTCTCGGGGATCGCCCTCTTCTTCCTGCTGCTCCTCCTCATCCTCAGGATCTGGGGGATCGAGGTCACCCCGCTCCTCGCGGGTGCGGGGATCGTGGGGATCTCCCTCGGCTTCGCCGCGAAGGAGTTCATCGCCGACATCCTCGCCGGGATCTTCCTCGTGACCGACCGGCCGATGGCGCACGGGGACCGCGTGAAGGTGGAGCGCATCGGAGGGGACTGGGGGTCCTGGGGGGACGTCATCGACATCGGCCTGCGGCGCACGAGGATCCGCAACACCGACGGGGTCGTGGTGAACTACCCGAACGCCGTCCTCTCCAGCTCGGTGATCACGAACTTCTCCCACGAGCCCCAGCCGCTCCGGGTCCGGGCCCGCTTCTCCGTCGACCTCGACGCGGACCTGCCGCGCGCCATGGAGGTCGCGACCCGGGCGGTCGAGGAGACCGAGGGGGTCGTCTCGGGCTCGGTCGAGGTGGTCCTCCGCTCGATCTGGGATCAGGAGCGCGGGCTCCTCCTCCCCGGCGCCCTCCTCGAGGCGCGCTACCGGATCGAGGATGTCCGGGAGCGCACCCGGGTCCGCTCGCGGGTGCTCCTCGCCGTCGTCGCCGCGCTCAAGGAGGCGCGGATCCCGCTCCCCAGCTGGGGGCCGGCCGCGCCCGGGTGAGGAGCCGGGCGGGCTCCGGGATGAAAGAGAGGGCGCGTGACCGCAAGGTCACGCGCCCTCTCTCTTCGTGAACGGAGTCCTGCCCTACGGGCAGCTCGACGATCCGACGCACTGGAGCGCGTCGCCCGGCGTCCCATCCACTCCGCAGTCCGGGTACGGCGCCGGCGGCGGGTTCCCCGTGCTGAAGATGTAGGCGAGGGTGAAGATCACGTCGGAGATGTCGAGGAGGCCGTCATCGTTGCAGTCCCCGGCGTCCTGGCAGTTCGGCGTGGGGCCCCCCTGGAAGAGGTAGTTCAGGGTGTACACCGGGTCGGCCACATCGAGCGTCTGGTCGTCGTTGCTGTCGCAGCGAACGAAGTTCGCGTCGCAGGCGTCGATCAGACCATCCTGGTTCGCGTCGACCGCGGTGCCGCTCGCGATGTCGCACGAGTCTGGCACGCCGTTCTCGTCACAGTCAAGCTCGGTGCCGTCGAGCAGGTCGCACTCGTCCGCGATCCCGTTGCCGTTGCAGTCGTTGAAGGAGCCGGAGCCCACGATGACCTGCTGGGTTCCGGACGCGGAGTTGCCGGAGGCATCGGTCACGGTCCAGGTGATCGTCGTGGTTCCGTACGGGTACTCACCGCTGGCATCCGCGGTCCCGGTGAGGTCGTTGGTGACGGTCGCGCCCGGGCAGTTGTCGACGAAGGACGGCGCCGGCACCGCGACGAGGAGGAAGCAGTCCCCCGGGTTCGGGGTGCCGCTGATGTCGGCTCCCACCGTGATGCTCGGGAGCTCGTTGTCGGTCACCGTCACGGTGAAGGACGCGCTCGTCGAGTTGCCGCTGGTGTCGGTCGCGGTGTAGGTGACGGTCGTCGTCCCGGCCGGGAAGGTCGACCCCGGCGCGTGGCTCGAGGTGAGCGTGGCCGCGCTGCAGGCATCGGTGGCGACCGGCTCCGTCCAGGTCACCGAGGCCGTGCACTGGCCGAGATCGGTGCCGACGGAGATGTCGAGCGGCATGGCGGTGAGCTCCGGAGCGACGGTGTCGGAGACGACCACCTGGAAGGTGGCGGCGCCGACATTGCCGTGGATGTCCTGCGCGGTGTAGGTGACGACCGTGGTCCCGAGCGGGAAGAAGCTCCCGGAGACATGGGTCGAGGTGCTGCTGGAGACGGCGCAGTTGTCGAGGATCGTCGGGCTCGTCCAGGTCGCGAACGCCCCGCAGAGGCTCGGGTCGGCGTCGACCTCGAGGGTGCCGGGGAGGCCGGAGATCGTCGGCGGCGCGATGTCCACCACGGTCACGGTGAAGGTGACCGAGTCGCTGTTCCCGCTGCCGTCGGAGACGGTGTAGACGACGAGCGTCGTCCCCACCGGGAAGAGGCTCCCGGGCTCGTGGGTCGTGAGGTAGTTCACGGTGCCGCAGTTGTCGGAGGCGACCGGGTCCGGCCAGCTCACGTTGGTGGAGCAGGTCGTGGACGACGCGTTCGCGCTCAGCGCGGTCGGGAGGCCGGTCAGGGTCGGGAACTCATCGTCGAAGACGGTCACCTCGAAGCTGGCGGTGGCGGTGTTCCCCGAGGCGTCGGTCGCCGTGTAGGTGATGACGGTCGTGCCGAGGGTGAACGCCGAGCCCGAGCTGTGGGTGCTCGTGAGGGTCGGGGTGCTGCAGTCGTCGGTGGCGGTCGGCTCCGTCCAGCTCACGACCGAGTGGCAGGTGCCCGCGTCGACCCCGACCGTCACATCGGCGGGCATGCCGCTGATCGTGGGGGCGAGGCCGTCGAGGACCGTCACCGAGAAGCTCGAGGAGGCGGTGTTGCCGCTGCCGTCGGTCGCGGTGTAGGTCACGACCGTCGTCCCGAGCGGGAAGGTCCCGCCCGAGGCGGCATCCCCGGCGAGCGAGGCGATCCCGCAGACATCGGTCGCGGTCGGCTCGGTCCAGGTGACGGTCGCGGAGCAGGCCCCCGGGGTCGCGGTGACGGTGACATCGGTGGGCATCCCGTCGATGGCGGGGTCGGTGATGTCGTTCACGGTGACGGTGAAGCTGGCGGTCGCGACGTTCCCGGAGCTGTCGGTCGCCGTGTAGGTGACCGTCGTCGTCCCGACCCCGAACAGGTCACCGGAGGTCGCGGAGCCGACGAGGCTGTCGAGGGCGCAGTCGTCCGCCGCGGTCGGCTCGGTCCAGGTGGCGGTGCCGCCGCAGGTGATCGGGTCGGCGTCGACCGTGATGTCCGCGGGCATGCCGCTGATCGTCGGGGCATCGGTGTCGTTGACGGTGATGGTGAACGAGACCTCGCCGACACTTCCACCCGGATCGACCGCGCTGTAGGTGACCGTCGTGGTGCCGACGGGGAAGGTGGCCCCCGAGGCGTGGCTGCCGCTCTCGCTGACGACCCCGCAGGGGTCGGACGCGGTGGGCTCGGTCCAGGTGACGACCGCGGCGCAGGAGCCGGGGTCGGCGGTGACGGTGATGTCCGCCGGCGTGTTGATGAAGGTCGGGCCGGTCTGGTCGGTGACGGTGACCTCGAAGCTGCCGGTCACCTGGTTCCCGGACGCGTCCGCCGCGGTGTAGGTCACGGTGGTCGTCCCCAGCGGGAACGCCGACCCGGACGGCAGGTCCGCCGAGATCGTGACCGCGGAGCAGAGGTCGGTGGAGGTCGGCTCGGTCCAGGTGACGACTCCGGAGCAGTCTCCGCTCGGGATGACCTCGGTGATGTCGGCGGGGAGCCCGCTGAGGGGGCTCGGCGGCTCGCCATCCAGGACGGTGATCGTGAAGGTCGCGATGCTGAAGTTGCCGGCGGCGTCGACCACGAAGTAGGTCACCGGGTGGGTGCCCACGCCGAGGCTCGAGCCGGAGGTCACCCCCGGGACGATCGTGGGAGCGCCGCAGTTGTCGGTGATCAGCGGCTCGGTCCAGGTGACGGTCGCGGCGCAGGTGCCGGGGTCGGCGTTCACCGTGATGTCCGCCGGCATGTCGGAGATCACCGGGAGCTCCTGGTCCACGACCGTGATCGAGAAGCTGGCCGTGGCGACATTGCCGTGGAGGTCGGTCGCGCTGAAGGTAACGACGGTGGTCCCCACCGGGAAGGCGGAGCCGGAGGCGGTGTCGGACGAGGTCGCCACGAGCGCGCAGTTGTCGCTGAAGATCGGCGCGGTCCACGAGGCGACCGCCTGACAGAGGCCCGCCTCCGCCGGGAGCGTCATGTCGCTCGGCACGCCGGTGATCGTCGGGCTCTCGGTGTCGGAGATCGTGATGTCGAAGCTGGCCGTGGTGGCGTTCCCGGCGGCATCGGTCGCGGTGTAGGTGACCGTCGTCGTGCCCACCGGGAAGCTGTCGCCGCTGGCATGGTCCGCGGTCAGGCTCGTGACGGCACAGTTGTCGGCGGCGGTCGGCGCGGTCCAGGTCGCGACGGCGGCGCAGAGGCCGGCGTCGTTGCTCAGGCTGATGTCGGCCGGCATGCCGCTGATCGTCGGGGTCTCCCCGTCCGTGACCGTGATCGTGAAGCTCGCGGTGGCGGTGTTGCCCGCGGCGTCGGTCGCGGTGTAGGTGACCGTGGTCGTGCCCAGCGGGAAGGTGTCGCCGGAGGCGGCGTCCCCGGTGATGGTGGCGGAGCAGTTGTCCGCGGTCGTCGGGGCGGTCCAGCCGGCGACCGCGCCGCAGCTCCCGGCGTCGGTGGTGAGGGTCATGTCGGCCGGCACGCCGGAGATCGTCGGGGCCTCGTCGTCCGCCACGGTGATCGTGAAGGCGGAGGTGGTGGTGTTGCCCGCGGCATCGACCGCGGTGTAGGTGACGGTGGTGACGCCGAGGGGGAAGGTGTCCCCGGTGGTGTGGTCGGAGGTCATCGTCCCCACGCAGTTGTCGGAGACGGTCGGCTCGGACCAGGTGACGACCGCGGTGCAGACCCCCGCGTCGGTTCCGATGGTGATGTCCGCCGGCGTCCCGCTGATCACGGGGGCCTCGCCGTCGGTGATCGTCACGGTGAAGCTGTCGCTGACGCTGTTCCCGGCCAGATCGGTCACCGTGTAGGTCACGGTGGTGACCCCGACGGGGAAGGTGTCACCCGAGGCCGCGTCGCTGGTGATGGAGTCGACCCCGCAGTTGTCGGTGGCGGTCGGCTCGGTCCAGGTGATCACGGCGCCGCAGACTCCTGTATCGCTGGTCGAGGTGATGTCGGCGGGGATGCCGGAGAGGATCGGCGCCTCGGGCTCGAAGACGAGGACGGTGAACGCCGCGGTGGCGGTGTTGCCGTGCGTGTCGGTCGCGGTGTAGGTGACCGTCGTCGTGCCCACCGGCAGCTGCGTGCCGGAGGCGACGTCGGGCACGAGGCTCGCGATGCCGCAGTTGTCCGCCGCGGTCGGGGCCGTCCAGCTCGCGGTCGCGACGCAGACCCCGGCGTCGGTCGGGATCGTCATGTCGGCCGGCACGCCGCTGATCGTCGGGACCTCGGTGTCGGTAACGGTGATCGTGAAGGTCCCGGTGGCGGAGTTGCCGTGAATGTCGGTCGCCGTGTAGGTGACCGTCGTGGTGCCGACGGTGAAGGTGTCACCCGAGGTCGCATCCCCGGTGAGGCTCGCGACGCCGCAGTTGTCGGCGGCGGTCGGCGCGGTCCAGGAGACGACGGCGGAGCAGGCGCCGGCGTCGGTGGACTGGGCGATGTCGGCGAGCCCGTTGATCACGGGGGCCTCGTCGTCGGTGACGGTGATGCTGAAGCTGGCGGTGGCCGTGTTCCCGGTCCCGTCCGTGACGGTGTAGGTGACGGTGGTGGGCCCGAACGGGAAGAGATCACCGGAGGCGTGATCGGAGGTGATCGTGCTCACGGAGCAGTTGTCGACCCCCGTGGGAGCCGCCCACGTGACGATCGCGCCGCAGGCGCCGGCGTCGCTCGTCCGGGTGATGTTCGCGGGCATGTCGGCGATCGTGGGGTTCTCGTTGTCCACGACGGTGACGGTGAAGCTCGCGGTGGAGCTGTTCCCGGCGGTGTCGAGGGCGGTGTAGGTGACGGTCGTGGTTCCCTCGGGGAAGAAGTCCCCGCGGAGATAGTCCGATGTGAACGAGTTGAGGACGCAGTTGTCGACCGCCATGGCGGGGGCCCAGGTGACGGTGGCACCGCAGATCCCCGGCTCGGTCGTGGTGGTGATCGCCGAGGGCATGTCGGAGATGACCGGGGCTTCGTCGTCGGTCACGGTCACGGTGAAGCTCGCGGTGGTGGTGTTGCCCGCGTCGTCGGTGGCGGTGTAGGTCACGGTCGAGGTCCCGACCGCGAAGGTGCTCCCGGAGGCGGTGTCGGGGGTGAAGGAGGCGATGCCGCAGTTGTCGGCGGCGGAAGGCGCGGCCCAGCTCACTACGGCGGAGCAGAGTCCCGCGTCGTTGGACTGGGTGATGTCGGCCGGCATCCCGGAGATCGTCGGAGCCTCGGCGTCGCTGATCGTGATGTCGAAGCTCGTGATCGCGGTGCCTCCGGCCGCGTCGAGGGCGGTGTAGGTAACGGTGGTGGTTCCCAGCGCGAAGGTGTCCCCCGGGTTGGCGGTGGAGGTGTAGCTCGTGACCCCGCAGTTGTCGGCGGCGGTCGGCTCGCTCCAGGTCACGACCGCGGTGCAGACGCCCGCGTCGGTGGATTGGGCGATCGCCGCCGGGGTGCCGGAGATCGTCGGCGCCTCCGCGTCGAGGACCGTCACGTTGAAGCTGGCCGAGGCGCTGTTCCCGAAGATGTCGACCGCGGTGTAGGTGACCACCGTGGTCCCCACCGGGAAGAACTCGCCCCGGAGGTAGTCGGAGCCGAAGGAGTTCAGGACGCAGTTGTCGGCGCTGGTCGGGGTGACCCAGGTGACCGTCGCGCCGCAGAGGCCGGCGTCGTTCGTCTGGGTGATGTCCGCCGGCATCGAGAGGAAGAGCGGCGACTCGTCGTCGGTGACGGTCACGACGAAGCTGCTGGTCGAGGTGTTCCCGCTGTCATCGGTCGCGGTGTAGGTCACGGTCGTGGAGCCGACCGGGAAGACACCGCCCGGCGGGTGGCTGGGCGTGAGGCTCACCAGAGTGCAGTTGTCCGTGGCGGTGGGCGCGGTCCAGCTCACGACGGCCGAGCATTCGCCGAGGTCGTTCGACTGCTGAATGGAAGCGGGGGTCCCGCTGATCACCGGGAGCTCGTTGTCGATGACCGTGATCACGAAGCTCGCGGTGGCGGAGTTGCCAGACGGATCGGTGGCGGTGTAGGTGACCGTGTTCGGCCCGACGGCGAAGGCGTCTCCGGGTGAGGCGGTCGAGGTGAGGGTGACGCCGCAGTTGTCGGACGCGGTCGGCTCGGTCCAGGTGACCGTCGCGGTGCAGAGGCCTGGGTCGTTGTTCTGGCTGAAGCTCGAGGGCACGCCGCTGATGACCGGGTCCTCGCCGTCGCTCACGGTGATCGTGAAGCTCGCCGTGGCGGTGTTCCCGGCTGCGTCGGTGGAGGTGTAGGTGACCACGGTCGGACCGAGGGGGAAGGTGTCCCCGGGGCTCGCGGTCGAGCTCAGGGTCGCTCCACAGTTGTCACTCGTGGTCGGGTCGGTCCAGGTCACCGTGGAGAAGCAGGAGCCGCCGTCGGCGAGCTGCGTGATGTCGGCGGGCATCCCGGAGATCGTGGGATCCTCGCTGTCGGTGATCGTCACCACGAAGGAGGAGGTCACCGAGTTGCCGGCCGGGTCGGTCGAGGTGTAGGTGACCGTGGTCGGCCCGACCGGGAAGGTGTCCCCCGGCGCGTGGGTCGAGGTGAGGGTCTGGCTGCAGTTGTCGGTGGCGGTCGGCGGGGTCCAGGTGACGACGCCGGTGCAGAGGCCGGCATCCGGGTCCTGCGTGATGTCCGCCGGGGTGCCCGTGATCACCGGGTCCTCGTCGTCGGTCACGGTGATCGTGAAGGACGACGACACGGAGTTGCCGGCCCCATCCACGGAGGTGTAGGTCACCGTGGTCGTCCCGACGAGGAAAGTGTCGCCGGGGGAGTGGGAGCCGGTCAGGGTCTGGCCGCAGTTGTCGGTCGCGGTGGGCGGGGTCCAGGTGACGACGGCGAAGCAGGAACCCGCGTCGTTCGTCTGGCTGATGTCGGCCGGGGTCCCGGAGATCACCGGGCTCTCGTCATCCGTGACCGTGATCGTGAAGTTGGTGGTGACCGTGTTCGTGGCCGGGTCGACGGCGGTGTAGGTCACGACGGTGTCACCCACCGGGAAGGTGTCCCCCGGGGCGTGGGTCGACGTGAGGGACACGCTGCAGTTGTCGGTCGCGGTGGGGGGCGTCCAGGTGACGACCGCCTCGCAGGCGCCGAGGTCGTTCGTCTGGCTGAAGCTCGCCGGCGTCCCCACGATCACCGGGTCCTCGTCGTCCGTCACGGTGATCGTGAAGCTGGCCGAGGTCGAGGAGCCGGCGGTGTCGGTCGCGGTGTAGGTGACGATCGTCGCCCCGACGGGGAAGAGGTCCCCGGGCGAGTGGGTCGAGACGAAGGTGTCGATGGCGCAGTCATCGGAGGCGCTCGGCGGGTTCCAGGTGACGCTCGCGCCGCAGACGCCCGCGTCGTTGGTCTGGGTGATGTCGGCGGGCATCCCGGTGATGACCGGAGGCTCGTCGTCGGTGATCTGGATGGTGAAGCTCGAGGTCGCGACATTTCCGTTCACATCGGTCGCCGTGTAGGTGACCACCGTGGCTCCGACGGGGAAGGTGTCCCCGGGGCTGGCATCCCCGACGAAGGTCTGGATCCCGCAGTTGTCGGCGGCGGTCGGCGCGGTCCAGGTGACCACGGCGTCGCATCCGCCGAAGTCCTTGCTCTGCGTGATGTCCGCGGGAGTCCCGGAGATCACCGGGAGCTCGTCGTCGGTCACGATGACGTTGAAGCTGGTGGTGGCGATGTTGCCGTTGGCGTCGGTCGCGGTGTAGGTGACGAGGGTGGTGCCGACGGGGAAGGTGTCCCCCGGGGCGGCGTCGGCGGTCAGGGTCGGCGCCGGACAGTTGTCCGCGACCGTCGGCGCGGTCCAGGTCACCGCGGTGTTGCAGAGGCCGGCGTCCGCCGTCTGGGTGATGTCCGAGGGGGTGCCGGAGATCACCGGGAGCTCGTTGTCGGTGATGGTCACCGTAAAGGTGCTCGTCGCCGTGTTCGAGCTCGGGTCGACGGCGGTGTAGGTCACGGTGGTCGCCCCGACCGGGAAGGTGTCTCCCGGAGCGTGGCTCGAGGTGAGGGTCACCCCGCAGTTGTCGGTGGCGGTCGGAGGGGTCCAGGTCACCACCGCGTTGCAGGCGCCCGCGTCCGTGTTCTGGGCGATGTCCGCCGGAGTCCCCGCGATCACGGGGAGCTCGTCGTCCGTGACCGTGACGCTGAAGGTGGTCGTCACGACGTTGGAGCTCGCGTCGGTGGCGGTGTAGGTGACGGTGGTGAGGCCGACCCCGAAGGCATCCCCCGGTGCGTGGGAGGAGGTCAGGGTCACGCTGCAGTTGTCGGCGGCGGTGGGCGCGGTCCAGGTCACGACGGCGGTGCAGTTTCCTGCATCGGTGCTCTGGGTGATGTCCGCGGGAGTCCCGCTGATCGTCGGGTCCTCGTCATCCGTCACCAGGATCGTGAAGGTCGCGGTCGTGACGTTGCTGCTGGTGTCGGTCGCGGTGTAGGTGACCGTCGTCGTACCGACCGGGAAGGCAGCCCCCGGCGTGTGGCTCGACGTGAAGCTGGCGATCGCGCAGTTGTCGGCGGCGGTCGGGGCGGCCCAGGTCACGACGGCGGTGCAGTTTCCGGCGTCGGCGGTCTGGGTGAGGTTCCCCGGGTTCCCGCTGATCGTCGGGTTCTCGTTGTCGTTGACCGTGACCGTGAAGCTCGTCGTGACGGTGTTCCCCGCGGGATCGACCGAGGTGTAGGTGACGGTGGTGGTCCCGGTGGAGAAGGTGTCCCCCGGTGCGTGACTCGAGGTCAGCGTCTGGCTGCAGTTGTCGGTGGCGGTCGGGGCGGTCCAGGTGACGACGGCGTTGCACACCCCGGCGTCGGTGGACTGGGTGATGTCGGACGGGGTCCCGCTGACCACCGGATCCTCGTTGTCCACCACGGTGATCGTGAAGCTGTCGGTGCTCGTCCGGCCGTTGTCGTCCGTCGCGGTGTAGGTGACCGTCGTGGGTCCGATCGGGAAGAGGTCCCCCGGCGCGTGGTCGGAGGTCAGGCTCGCCACCCCGCAGTTGTCGGAGGCGGTCGGGGCGACCCAGGTGACGGCGGCGCCGCAGACCCCCTGATCATTGTTCACGGTGAGGTCGACCGAGAGACCGTTGATCACCGGATCGGAGGTGTCGGTGACGGTCAGGTCGAAGCTGTCCGTGGTCGTGTTGCCAGACGCATCCGTACCCGTGTAGGTGATCGTGGTCGTCCCCACCGGGAAGAAGTCTCCGGGGCTCGAGGTGGAGGTGAGGACGGGGTTCGAGCAGTTGTCGCTGAGCGTGGGCTCCGTCCACGAGACGACCGCGCCGCAGAGCCCGGCGTCGTTGTTCACGAGGATCGTGATCGGCATGTCCACGAGGACGGGACCCTGATCGTCGGTGACCGTGATGACGAAGTTCGTCGTGGCCGAGTTGCCGGACGGATCGGTCGAGGTGTAGGTGACCGTTGTGCTGCCGACGGGGAAGGTGTCTCCCGGGGCATGGGTGGAGGTCAGGGTCTGACTCCCGCAGTTGTCGGCCCCGGTGGGCGGCGTCCAGGTGACGACGGCGGAGCAGTTGTTCAGGTCGTTCGTCTGGGAGATGTCGGCGGGAGTCCCGGAGATGACCGGAGCCTCGTCATCGGTGACCGTGACGGTGAAGCTCGCCGTGCTGGTGTTCCCCGCGGGGTCGACCGAGGTGTAGGTCACGGTCGTGACGCCGACGCTGAAGGTGTCTCCCGGTGCGTGGGTGGAGGTGAGGGTCTGGTTGCAGTTGTCGGTGACGGCCGGCGGGGTCCAGGTGACGGCGGTGTTGCAGAGCCCCGGGTCCGCGGTCTGCGTGCTGTCGGCGGGAGTGCCGGAGATCACCGGGAGCTCGTCGTCGGTGACGGTCACGGTGAAGGTGGTCGTGGCGGTGTTCGCGCTGGGATCGACCGCGGTGTAGGTCACGAGAGTGCTCCCGACCGGGAAGCTGTCCCCCGGACTGTGGGAGGAGGTCAGGGTCACTCCGCAGTTGTCGGTCGCGGTCGGGGCCGTCCAGCTCACCACCGCGTTGCAGACTCCGGGGTCCGCGGTCTGAGTGATGTCGGCGGGCGTTCCGGCGATGACCGGGAGCTCGTCGTCGGTCACGGTGATGCTGAAGGTGGTGGTGACGACATTGGAGCTGGGATCGGTGGCGGTGTAGGTGACGCTGGTGACGCCGACCGGGAAGGTGTCCCCGGGAGCGTGGGTCGAGGTCAGGACCACGCTGCAGTTGTCGGCGGCGGTCGGCGCGGTCCAGGTGACCACGGCGTTGCAGTTCCCGGCATCGGCGGTCTGGCTGAAGTCGACCGGCGTGCCCGTGATCGTCGGGTCCTCGTCATCCGTGACGGTGATGGTGAAGCTGGTCGAAGTGGTGTTGCTGCTGGTGTCAGTCGCCGTGTAGGTGACCGTGGTCAGGCCGACCGGGAAGGCATCTCCCGGCGCGTGGCTCGAGGTGAAGGTGCTGATCGCGCAGTTGTCGGCGGCGGTGGGGGCGGTCCAGGTGACGACGGCCGTGCAGTTCCCGGCGTCGGCCGTCTGGGTGATGTCGGCCGGGGTCCCGCTGATGGTCGGGTCCTGATCGTCCGTGATCGTGACGTTGAAGCTGGTGGAGACGGTGTTCCCGGACGGGTCGGTCGAGGTGTAGGTCACGACGGTGGTGCCGGCCGTGAAGGTGTCCCCGGGCGCGTGGGTGGAGGTCAGGGTCTGGCTGCAGTTGTCGGTGGCGGTCGGGGGAGTCCAGGTAACGACCGCGTTGCAGGCGCCTCCGTCGTTGGTCTGGGTGATGTCGGCCGGGGTCCCGGTGATCACCGGGTCCTCGTCGTCCGTGATCGTGACGACGAACGAGGCCGTGACGACGTTGGAGGAGGCATCGGTCGCCGTGTAGGTCACGGTGGTCGGCCCGACGGGGAAGGTGTCCCCCGGACTGTGGGTGGAGGTCAGCGTGACGCTGCAGTTGTCCTGGGCGCTGGGGCGGGCCCAGCCGACCGAAGCCCGGCTGCACTGTCCCGGATCAGCGGTCAGGCTGAAGTCGCCGGGGAGGCCGGTGATGGTCGGATTCTCATCGTCGGTGATCGTGACGAGGAAGGTCTCGACTGTGGTGTTCGAGGACGGGTCGACCGCAGTGAAGGTGACGGTGGTCACTCCGACGGGGAAGGTGTCCCCCGGGGTGTGAGACGCGGTCAGGGTGACGCCGCAGTTGTCGGTGGCGGTCGGGACCGTCCAGCCGACCGAGGCGCGCGTGCACTGTCCGGGATCGGCGGTCAGGGTGATGTCCGCGGGCACCCCGCTGATGACCGGAAGCTCGTCGTCGGTGATCGTGATGTTGAAGGTCGCGGAAGTCGAGTTCGCGTACTGATCGACCGCGGTGTAGGTCACCACGGTGACGCCGACGGGGAAGGTGTCGCCCGAGGCGTGGTCCGAGGTGAAGCTCGAGACCGTGGTGCAGTTGTCTGCCGCGGTCGGTTCGGTCCAGGTCACGGCCGCGCGGGAGCAGAGGCCGGCGTCCGCCGTGAGGGTGATGTCGGTGGGCATCCCGCTGATCGTCGGTCCCTCGTCATCGGTCACCGTGACGGTGAAGGTCGCCGTCCCGATGTTCCCGGCCGGATCGGTCGAGGTGTAGGTGACGGTGGTGGCGCCGACGCTGAAGGTGTCCCCCGGGGCGTGGCTGGAGGTCAGGGTCTGGCTGCAGTTGTCGTTGCCGGTCGGCGCCGTCCAGGTGACGACGGCGGAGCAGTTCCCCGCATCGTTCGACTGGGTGATGTCGGCGGGGACGCTGGTGATCGTCGGGCTCTCCGTGTCCTCGACGGTGATGTCGAAGGTGCTGGTCGTCGTGAGGCCGACGCTGTCGGTCGCCGTGTAGGTCACCGTGGTCGTCCCGAGGGGGAAGATGTCCCCGGGGTTGCGATCGGAGGTGAAGGAGGCGAGCGAGCAGTCGTCGCTCGCGGTCGGCGCGGTCCAGGTCACGACGGCGGTGCAGTTGCCCGCGTCCGTTCCCTGCGTGATGTCGGCCGGAGTGCCGCTGATCGTCGGAGGACCGGCGTCGGTGACGGTGATGGTGAAGTTCGTGGAGACCGTGTTCGCGGCGGGATCCGTGGCGGTGTAGGTGACCGTCGTCACGCCGACCGGGAAGGTGTCGCCCGGGGCATGGGTGGAGGTCAGGACGACGCTGCAGTTGTCCGCCGCGGTCGGGGCCGTCCAGGTGACGACGGCGGAGCAGACACCGGCGTCGTTGGTCTGGGTGATGTCCGCCGGGGTCCCGCTGATGGTCGGATCCTCGTCGTCGGTGACCGTGATGGTGAAGGTAGTGCTGCTCGTGTTCGTGTTCACATCGGTGGCGGTGTAGGTCACCGTCGTGGTGCCGACCGGGAAGGTGTCACCCGGCGCGTGGCTCCCGACCAGGGTGTCGACCGAGCAGTTGTCGGTGGCGGTCGGCGGGGTCCAGGTGACGACCGCCGAGCAGTTGCCGGCGTCCGCCGTCTGGGTGATGTTCGCGGGGGTCCCCGCGATCACCGGATCGGCGGTGTCGGTCACCGTGATCGTGAAGGTGCGGTTCACCGTGTTCGAGGAGGGATCGACCGCGGTGTAGGTGACGGTGGTCGTCCCGACGGGGAAGAAGTCCCCCGGGCTGGGGTTCGAGGTGAGGACCACGCTGCAGTTGTCGGTGGCCGTGGGCTCGAGCCACGAGACCACCGCTCCGCAGGCGTTCGTGTCGTTGTTGACGAACAGGTTCACCGGCATGTTGCTGATGACCGGATCCTCATCGTCGGTCACCGTCACCGTGAAGCTCGAGGTCACCGAGTTCGAGCTCGGATCGGTCGCCGTGTAGGTCACGGTGGTGACCCCGACCGTGAAGGTGTCCCCGGGGGCGTGACTCGAGGTGAGGGTGACGCTGCAGTTGTCGGTCGCGGTGGGGGCGGTCCAGGTCACGGCGGTGTTGCAGAGGCCGGGGTCCGCGGTCTGGGTGCTGTCCGCGGGAGTGCCGCTGATCACCGGGTTCTCATCGTCCGTGATCGTGATGTTGAAGTTCACGGTGTTGGTGTTGGCGTACTGGTCCACCGCGGTGTAGGTCACGACGGTGAGGCCGACGGGGAAGGTCTCGCCGGGGCTGTGATCCGAAGTGAAGCTCGAGATGGTCGTGCAGTTGTCGGCGGGGGTCGGTGGGGTCCAGGTCACGTTGGCCCGGGAGCACAGCCCGGCATCGGCCGTGAGCGTGATGTCGGCCGGGACATTGCTGAAGGACGGAACCTCGTCATCGGTGACGGTGACGGTGAAGCTCGCGGTCGCGGTGTTCCCGGCGGGGTCGGTCGAGGTGTAGGTGACGGTGGTGGTCCCCACGATGAAGGTGTCCCCGGGAGCGTGGGTCGAGGTCAGCGTCTGGCTGCAGTTGTCGGCTGCGGTCGGCGGAGTCCAGGTGATGACGGCGGAGCAGTTCCCGGCGTCGTTCGTCTGGGTGATGTCGGCGGGGACGCCGCTGATCGTCGGGTTCTCGTCATCGGTGACGGTGATGTTGAGGGTGGAGGTCCCGGTGTTCCCGGCGGGATCGGTGGCCGTGTAGGTGACGGTGGTGGTGCCGACGGGGAAGGTGTCCCCCGGAGCGTGGCTGGAGGCGAGAGTGGCGCTGCAGTTGTCGGCGGGGGTCGGCGGGGTCCAGGTGACGACGGCGGAGCAGTTGCCGGCGTCGTTCGTCTGGGAGATGTCCGCGGGAGTGCCCACGACGGTGGGGTTCTCGTCATCCGTGACGGTGACCGTGAAGCTGCTCGTGGAGATGTTTCCGTCGGGATCGACCGCGGTGTAGGTGACGGTCGTCGTCCCCACGTTGAAGGTGCTCCCCGGCGGGAGATCCGGGGTCAGGCTGCTGACCGTCCCGCAGTTGTCGGCGGCGGTCGGCGGGGTCCAGGTGACGACGGCGGAACAGTTTCCGGCGTCGTTTGTCTGGGTGATGTCCGCGGGAGTCCCGGAGATCACCGGGGCCTCATCGTCGGTGATCGTCACGTTGAAGGTGGCGGTCGCGGTGTTTCCGGCCGGATCGGTCGAGGTGTAGGTGACGGGCGTGGTGCCGACGCTGAAGGTGTCGCCGGGGGCGTGGGTCGAGGTCAGCGTCTGACTGCAGTTGTCGGCTCCGGTCGGCGGCGTCCAGGTGATGACGGCGGAGCAGTTCCCGGCGTCGTTCGTCTGGGTGATGTCGGCGGGGACGCTGCTGATCGTCGGGTCCTCGTCATCGGTGACGGTGATGTTGAAGGTGGAGGTCCCGGTGTTTCCGGCCGGATCGGTCGCAGTGAAGGTGACGGTGGTGACGCCGACGGGGAAGGTGTCTCCCGGATCATGGCTGGAGGCCAGGGTGGCGCTGCAGTTGTCGGCTGGGGTCGGCGCGGTCCAGGTGACGATGGCCGTGCAGTTGCCGGCGTCGTTCGTCTGGGAGATGTCCGCGGGGGTGCCCACGACGGTGGGGTTCTCGTCATCGGTGACCGTCACCGTGAAGGTCGCGGTGGAGGTGTTTCCTCCGGTGTCGGTGGCGGTGTACGTGACGGTAGTGGCGCCCACGGGGAAGGTCGCCCCGGGGCTGTAGTCCGAGGTGAGGGTGTCGAGGCCGCAGTCGTCCGTGGCGGTCGGCGCCGTCCAGGTCACCGCCGCCGTGCAGTTGCCGGCGTCGTTCGTCTGCGTGATGTCGGCCGGCATGCCGCTGATCGTGGGGGCGTTCCCGTCGAAGACGGTGACGGTGAAGCTGCGGGTGACCGTGTTCGAGCTCGGGTCGGTCGCGGTGTAGGTGACGGTGGTGGTCCCGGTGATGAAGGTGTCCCCCGGGGCATGGGTCGAGGTCAGCGTCACGCCGCAGTTGTCGGAGGCGGTCGGGGCGGTCCAGGTGACGACGGCGGAGCAGAACCCCGGGTCCACGGACTGGGTGATGTCCGGGAGCGCGCCGGTGATGACCGGGTTCTCGTCGTCGGTGATCGTCACCGTGAAGGTCGCGGTGGTGGTGTTCGAGGAGCCGTCGGTCGCGGTGTAGGTGACGACGGTCGCCCCCACCGGGAACGTCCCGCCCGGGCTGTGGCTCGAGGTGAGCGTCACGGTGCAGTTGTCGGAGGCGCTGGGCCGCGTCCAGCCCACGGCTGCGCGGCTGCACGCGCCGGCGTCGGCGGTCAGGGTGATGTCCGCCGGCATGTTGCTGATCGTCGGGTTCTCGTCATCCGTGATCGTGACCGTGAAGGTCGCCGTCGTGGAGTTCGCGTACTGATCGACCGCCGTGTAGGTGACGGTCGTGGTGCCGACCGGGAAGGTGTCGCCGGGGCTGTGGTCGGAGGTGAGGCTGGAGATGACCGTGCAGTTGTCCGAGGCGGACGGCGCGGACCAGGTGACTCCGGCGCGATTGCAGGCGCCCGGGTCCGCCGTGAGGGTGATGTTCGCAGGCATGCTGCTGATGACCGGATCTTCGTCGTCGGTCACGGTGACGGTAAAGTCCGAGGTCACGCTGTTGCCGGACGGGTCCGTGGCCGTGTAGGTGACGGTGGTCGTCCCGACGCTGAAGGTGTCGCCGGGGGCGTGGGTCGAGGTCAGCGCAGCGCTGCAGTTGTCCGCCGCGGTCGGCGCGGTCCAGGTGACGACGGCGGAGCAGTTGCCCGCGTCGTTGGTCTGGGTGATGTCCGCCGGCGTTCCGCTGATTGTGGGATCCTGGGTGTCGGTGATCGTGACGGTGAAGCTCGCGGTCACGGTGTTCGAGGAAGGATCGGTGGCGGTGTAGGTTACGGTCGTCGTGCCCACGTTGAAGGTCGAGCCGGGGGCGTGGGTCGTCGTGAGGGTCGCGCTGCAGTTGTCGAGGGCGGTGGGGGGGGTCCAGCCCACCCCGCTCCGGCTGCACTGGCCGACCTCCGCCGTGAGGGTGATGTCGGAGGGAATTCCGGTGATCACGGGGTCTTCATTGTCCGTGACGGTGACGGTGAAGCTGGTCGTCGAGCTGTTGAAGTCCGGATCGACCGCCGTGTAGGTGACGGTCGTCGCTCCGACCGGGAAGGTGTCCCCCGGTGCGTGGTCCGAGGTGAGGCTGGTGACCGTCCCGCAGTTGTCCGCCGCGGTCGGCGGGGTCCAGGTGACCGTGGCGGAGCACCCCCCCGCGCCTGCGCTCTGGGTGATGTCGGCGGGCGTGCCGGTGAAGGTCGGTGCCTCGTCATCCGTGACCGTCACGGTGAAGCTCTCGGTGTCGGTGTTCCCGGCCGGATCCGTGGAGGTGTAGGTCACCGTCGTCAGGCCGTAGCTGAAGGTGTCCCCCGGCGCATGAGTCGAGGTGAGGGTCTGACTGCAGTTGTCGTTGGCGGTGGGAGGGGTCCACGTGACGACCGCCGTGCAGTTGCCCGCGTCGTTCGACTGGCTGATGTTGGCGGGGACGTTGCTGATCACGGGGTCCTCGATGTCGAGGACGGTCACCGTGAAGGTCGCCGTCGCGGAATTCGCGTACTGATCGACCGCGGTGTAGGTGACGGTCGTGGTGCCGACCGGGAACGAGTCCCCGGAGCTGTAGTCCGAGGTGAGACTGGAGATGACGGTGCAGTTGTCAAAGGCGGTGGGAGCGGCCCAGTTGGCGACGGCAGCGCACGTGCCCGTTGCGTTGTTCACGGTGATGTCGGTGGGGACACTGTTGATCGTCGGCGACTCATTGTCGGTCACGGTCACCGTGAAGGTGCTGGTCGCGCTGTTGCCCGCGTCGTCGGTCGCTGTGTAGGTGACGGTCGTGGTGCCGACCGAGAAGGTGCTCCCGGGCGCGAAGTCACTGACCAGGGTTGCGACTGCACAGTTGTCGGCGGCGGTCGGCTCGGTCCAGGTGACCGCGGCGGAGCAGTTGCCCGCGTCATTCGTCTGGGTGATGTCGGCCGGCGTGTTGCTGATGACCGGGTTCTCGTTGTCGGTGACGGTGACGTCGAAGGTGGTCGTCGCGGTGAGCCCGGCCGGATCGGTGGATGTGTAGGTCACCGTGGTGGTCCCCACGCTGAAGGTATCCCCCGGTGCATGGGTTGAGGTGAGGGTCTGACTGCAGTTGTCGGCACCGGTCGGCGGGGTCCATGTGACGACGGCGGAGCAGTTCCCCGCGTCGTTCACCTGCGTGATGTTGGCCGGAGTGTTGCTGATCGTCGGGCTCTCGTCGTCGGTCACGGTCACCGTGAAGCTGCTGGTCGCGGTGTTCCCGGCGGGATCGGTTGACGTGTAGGTGACGGTCGTGGTCCCGACGACGAAGGTGTCCCCCGGCGCGTGGGTCGAGGTCAGGACCTGGCTGCAGTTGTCGGCCCCGGTGGGCGGGGTCCAGGTGACGACGGCCGAGCAGTTGCCCGGGTCGGCCGTCTGCGTGATGTTGTCCGGGGTGTTGCTGATCGTCGGATTCTGGATGTCGGCGACGGTGACCGTTATGGAGGTCGTATCGGTGTTTCCGCCTTGATCGGTGGCCGTCCATGTCACGGTCGTCGTGCCCACGTTGAACTGATAGTTGAAGGACCCGCCCCCCCCCGCGGCTGCGTTGATGGTATCTGTATTGGCCCCGGAGAGAGTGGCCTGGAGAGACGCCGGACAGTTGTCGGTCAGGCTGGGATGAAGAATGGTCAGGTTGGCCGATTGGCACTGGTTGCTTGTGCTGTTCACCGTCCGATCCGTGTCCCTGTCGTTCAGAATGGGAGAGATCGTGTCGGACGTGCGGATCGTCCACTGGTACCCGGTGGTGTTTCCATAGCAGTCGGTCGCGGTGAGATAGAAGACATGGTCCTTGTGGTTGGTCAGAGTCACCGGCTCAGGGCATGTCAGGCTGGCGGTGTAGGACTTGCCGTCAATCTCATGCGTGGTTGTGGCGACGGCGTACTCGGCAATACTTCCTCCGGCAGTGCCGTGACCCGGAGTGACGGTTGTTCCCTGATCCACCCGCTGCATCGTCAGAATCAGGTCATCGACATAGCAGTTGTCCGAAAAGGCCGGAAGGACGAGGGTATGCTCGAAGCTGCATCCGGTACGGTTTCCGATTTCCAGCTCGATGATGCTCGGGAAGTCATCCTGGATGACGGGGGCCTCGTTGTCCGTGATGTCCACGCGGGTGAGGCCGTGATTCGCCGGCGCACCGTGTGTGGTCGTGACGTAGATGTCGTCAATGCGGAAGGCATTCTCCCCCGCGTCCTTGATCATGAAGCGAGAACCGAAGCGGTAGGGATCCTGCGAGGTGTTCGTTCGACCCTGATTGAAGGTCGAACTCGCCACATGGGGGGTTCCCTCGTTGACCGTGATCAGGAGCTTCTCCTGCGTCGGATCGTAGGGGGTCGTGTCAGGGGCGTAGATCAGGGTGTAGTCGATCTTCACCCAGTCGGTGACGTCCACGTTCGACGCGGCCGTCTCCCAGCTCCCATCGGAGAGACGGACCTCGATCGTCATGAGCCCGCTGTTTTCATTGGTGGCGGTGGCTGTGCAGCGGATTCTGTCTGCGGGTCCGTCCGTGCCGAGAAGGCTCTCGTACGTGTCTGCGAAGATGCCGTACTCCGCGGTGGTCTCAGAAGTGCTGTTTCGTTGGATGATGAAGGAGTGAGTCACCGTGCTTCCGGGTCCGTGCCCGCTGGTGGTCCCATCTCCGTCGCCAAGTCCGTAGACCTCGGGTGAAACGAGGAGGAACGCGCCGACACCTGCGGTCGTGGAGCTGAAGGGAGCGAGCCAGTGGTCGCCGAAGTTCCCGAAGCGGGTCAGGGAGCCCAATCCGTCGTCATCGTTGTTCTTGTTTGTCCCCGTGCCGGCGGGGCAACCGCTGCTCTCCTCGGGGCAGGGATAGGAAGAACTCCAAGCCGCGAAATCGTCGCTCATCTGCTGACAGTCGAAGTTGATGTGGGAGAAGTGGCGTGAGTTGAAGGGAGTCCCTGCATAGCCGGCACTCCAGCCGGTGGGGGTGGCTGAGTCTGTAGCGGGACAGTAGATCTGCAAGGCTTGAAGCTCGTCGAACGTCCAGCTTCGGGAGCGGACGGAGAGGTCGTTCGCCACGAACACATCGAGAAAGGCGTCGTTGTCGATGGTCGCCAGGGCGACATCGGCCGTGTTTCCGAAGTGGGTCGAGGTGCCGCTGGTCCACGCGGTGTTCGTCCCGTCGTTCAGGAAGAGAATGTTCGCTCCGCCGAAGTCCTGACCGACGAAGAGGTCGAGGTCTCCGTCGCCATCCATGTCGCCGGCGGCGATCGATCGGGCCTGCCCGAGACCGGTCAGTGTGGCTGCCAGGGTCTGATCGAGGAGGCCGCCACTACTGGTCAGTTGGACCACATAGCTCGCGTCGCCGAAGCCCGTGGCGAGGGCCACATATTGCTCACCACCCGCGCTGAACGGCACCAGATCGTTGACGTAGTAGGACCCTAGGGGGCCATTGCCATCAGCGTTCAGGCTGGTCGAGGTTCCTGCTCCGCCGGACCCGTCATTGAGCTGCAGGATCGAAGCCGAGCCGAATTGCCCCTGGAAGTAGTCCAGATCGCCGTCTCCGTCGTAGTCGTGCAGGGCGATGGAGGTGGCTGCCCCCAAAGCGGCTCCCGACGTGAATGTTCCCGCGCCGTCGTTCAACCAGACCTGGCTCGAGAAGGTGCTCCCCAGGTAGCTGGAGATGGTCCCGCCGTTGGCGACGGCGGCGTCGATGTCCCCGTCTCCATCGAGGTCGCCGACCTCTACATCGACCGACAGGGATGAGCCCAGGGTCTGCCCGCTGTCCGTGAAGGTCCCGGTTCCGTCATTCAACCAGACCCGATTCGCGGCTCCGGCCGAGGTCCCATTCGTGACTTCGCTCTGGGGGTCGATCACTCCCTGGTTCGTGACGAAGGCGTCGAGGTCCCCGTCTCCGTCGAAGTCCGCCAGCGCGACCGCGGTGCTGCTCGAGCTGCCGAGAGCCTGGCCGGAGTCGACGAAGGTCCCGTCGTTCTGACCCAGCAGGACCCGGTTCGGCTCTCCGAGGTCCTGGGCAAGGAAGGCATCGATGTCGCCGTCACCGTCCAGGTCGCCGAGTGCGACCCCGGAGCTCCGGTAGCCGCCCGCCGCGGTCGGGGCTCCGGGCAGGCCTCCGCTGGTGTCGTTGAGGAGGACGCCGTCCGGGGCGGCCCCGTAGGGATCGAATCCACGGAAGGTGATGATCTCCTTCCCGGGAGCGAACTTCGTCCCCGACGGATGGGCGGTGAGCAGCGCCGTGTCGTGGCAGGTGTTCGTGACGGTGGGGGGCGTGTAGGTCACCACCGCGCTGCAGACCCCGGCATCGGTGTTCTGGCTGATGTCCGCGAGGCTCGTCATCGTGGGGTTGGCGCGATCGATCACGAGGACGTACATCGTCGCGTTGGTGACGTTACCGGCTCCGTCCGTGGCGGTGTAGACCACGGTCGTGATCCCCTCGGAGAGGACATCCCCCGGGCTGTGCGTGGAGGTGCTGGTGAGACCGGCGGCGCAGTTGTCGGTGATCGTGGGAGCGGTCCAGTTTGCCACTCCCGTGCAGACGCCGTCGCTGGTGTCGATCTCGTGGGTCGCCGGGAGGTTGATGACGGGGCCCTCGTCATCGGTGACGGTCACGGTGAAGGTCGCGGTCGCCGAGTTTCCGTGCACATCGGTCGCGACATAGGTGACGGTCGTCGTTCCCACCTGGAAGGTGGCCCCCGGAGAGTGCGTGGAGATGAAGTTCTGGATCTGACAGTTGTCCGTGGCGGTCGGCTCGGTCCACGTCACGCTCGCGGAGCAATTGCCTGCATCGTTCGTCTGGCTGATGTTCGCGGGCACGCCCGAGATCACCGGATCGGTGGAGTCCGGGTCGATGCTGTTCGCGATGTCGCACTCGTCGGGGATGCCGTTGAGGTTGCAGTCATAGCTCGTGCCGACGGCGATGTCGGTCGCATCGTCGGTCCCGTTGCTGTTGCAGTCCTGCGCGCCCACCGGGGCGGCGGCGACGAGGAGCAGGAAGAGCAGGACACGGAAGAGCGGTACGGTGTGACGGGACATGAGTCCTCCACTGGATGCTCGGTCGCGTGTACCGGAGCCGGGGTTCCCGAGGGGCGAGTTCGGGAGCCGGATCGGCGGCGGCGGCCGGGATATCTCCGTCTGGGGCACGGACCCCGGGACGAGAGGTGTTCTTCCATCGAGTGCGTGAGGCCCTTTGTGTGGCCAATTTGCCGGGGAGCGTTGCTCCACCCCACGCTTGTCATGTGTACAGAGCGGTCGTGCGATAGCGCGTGTCACGGAAGTCCCGAGAGCGGAGCATCAGACGGTCCGGCGGCCGGCCCGAAGCCGCAGCGCGGCGTCGAAGGGGGCGGCATCCGTGAACTCCGTCCGCATTCGCAGTTCGGCGGCGCCGGGCGGCGCTGGAACTGCGATCCGGAGACTCGTGGTCAGCTTCTCGTACGAGGATCCCTTCCGTGACAGCTGTGTCGGCTCTCCAGGAGCACGACCCGGACCAGTGTCAGTTCGGAAGGGCACATGTAATCAGAGAGCCCGGTCAGCCTAAAACCGGACAATCCATGACAACAATGGTATTCAGCAAACCGGGATGACTCAACCACGGAGGCTAGAACGCCTCCAGTTCGCGATTCTCGGGCATCTGGCGTGATTTTGTCAGCGCATCGGAGCGTCCGGTTTGTCGGAGGGGCCCGCTTCGCCGCTCTCGGGGGGGCTCCCGCGGACCGGGAAGGTGTCCCGGACCGTCCGGAGGGTCGAATCGCCCCGGCTCCGCTCGCGGCTGGGCGATCCGTACGGAGGAGGGGGCACGAAGGGGCCGGAGAGGGCACGAGGGAGCAGGACCTTGTCCCGGGACCTCCAGCCTCGTTCCTGCCGACCTTCGAGGGCCGACGACGGCCGCGCCTCAGGGGCAGGCGGAGCCGTCGCAGGAGAGAGTGTCCCCTGGGGTTTCGTCGAGCCCGCAGTCGGGCCACGGCGGCGGAGGCGGGGCTCCTTGCAGGAAGAGGAACGACAGCAGGTAGATCACATCGGCGACGTCCACCTGACCGTCGTCGTTCGAGTCCCCGGCATCGACACAGAGGAGGGTGGATCCTCCGGTGAAGAGCACATCCAGGAGGAAGATCGGGTCTCCCAGATCGGTGAGCAGGTCGGAGTTCGTGTCACCTCGCAGGAACAGCCCCTCGCAGGCATCCGGCACTCCGTTCATGTCCCCGTCCACGGCGGCACCGCTGGCGATGTCGCAGGAGTCCGGGATCCCGTTGCCGTCACAGTCGAGCGCGTTCCCCAGGAGCAGATCGCAGAGGTCGGTCACCCCGTTGCCATCGCAATCCTCCTGCGGCCCCGAGCCGACGGTGATCGTCTGGACCGCGGTGGTCGAGCCTCCGGCCGTGTCGGTCACCGTCCAGGTGACGAGGGTCACCCCCAGCGGGTACTCTCCGCTCGCGTCGGGAAGCCCGTTGTAGTCGTTGGTGACGGTGGCCACGGCGCAGTTGTCCGCGGTGACCGGCGGCGGCACCGAGACGGCGGCGCTGCACTCCCCGGCGCCGGGGGCGACCGTGACATCCGACCCCACCACGATCGTCGGAGCCTCTCCGTCGATGATGTGCACGGTGAAGGTGGCGGTGGCGGAGTTCCCCGATGTGTCGGTCGCGGTGTACTGAACCACCGTGGTGCCCGGTGTGAAGGTGTCTCCGGGCGCTCGATTCCCGATCAGCTCGGCGATCGCGCAGTTGTCCTCCGCGACGGGGGGAGTCCAGGTCACGACGGCGGAGCACGCTCCGGGATCGGTGGACAGGGTGAGATCGATCGGCATGGCGGTGATGACCGGATCCTCCTCGTCGATGACGGTGACGCTGAAGGTCGTCGAAGAGGTGTTCCCCGAGCCGTCGGTCGCGGTGTAGGTGATCGTCGAGGTGCCGAGGTTGAAGGTCGCCCCCGGCGCGACGTCCGAGTTCAGGGTGACGCCCGGGCAGTTGTCGGCGGCGGTGGGCTCGGTCCAGGTGACCACGGCGGTGCAGAGACCTGCGTCGGTGCTCTGCGTGATGTTCGCCGGAACTCCGGTGATCACCGGGTCCTCATTGTCGACGACGGTGATCACGAAGCTCGAGGTGGTCGTGTTGCCGCCGGCGTCGGTCGCGGTGTAGGTGACCGTGGTCGGTCCGAGCGGGAGCGAGGCGCCGGGGGAGGAGTCCGAGGTCAGGGTGACGCCCGGACAGTTGTCGGCGGCGGTCGGCTCGGGCCAGGTGGTGACGGCGGTGCAGACGCCAGGATCGGTCTCGAAGGAGAGGCCGAGCGGAGTGCCGCTGATCGTCGGGCTCTCGTTGTCGGTGACGGTGACGGTGAAGGTCGTGGAGGCGGTGTTCCCCGAGCCGTCGGTCGCGATGTAGGTGATCGTGGTGGTGCCGAGGTTGAAGGTGTCGCCCGGCGCGAAGTCGGAGCTGAGGGTGACGCCCGGGCAGTTGTCGGCGGCGGTGGGCTCGGTCCAGGTGACCGCGGCGGTGCAGCGACCGGTGTCGGTGCTCTGGGTGATGTCCGCCGGGATGCCGGCGATCGTCGGGCTCTCGTTTTCGGTGACGGTGATCACGAAGCTCGCGGTGGCGGTGTTTCCGGCGAGGTCGATCGCGGTGTAGGTGACCGTGGTGGTGCCGACGGGGAAGGAGTCCCCGGGCGCGTGATCCGCCGAGAAGGAGGCGATGCCGGAGCAGGAGTCGATGGGGGACGGCGCACTCCAGGTGACCACGGCGGTGCAGAGACCTGTGTCGTTGCTCTGCGTGATGTCCGCCGGAACTCCGGTGATCACCGGGTCCTCATTGTCGACGACGGTGATCACGAAGCTCGAGGTGGCCGTGTTGCCGGCGGCATCGGTCGCGGTGTAGGTGACCGTGGTCGGCCCGAGCGGGAGCGTGTCGCCGGGAGAGGAGTCCGAGGTCAGGGTGACGCCCGGGCAGTTGTCGGCGGCGGTCGGCTCGGGCCATGTGGTGACGGCGGTGCAGACGCCGGGGTCGGTGTCGAAGGAGAGGTCGAGCGGGGTGCCGCTGATCGTCGGGCTCTCGTCGTCGGTGACGGTGACGGTGAAGGTCGTGGAGGCGGTGTTCCCCGAACCGTCGGTCGCGGTGTAGGTGACCGTGGTGGTGCCGAGGTCGAAGGTGTCGCCCGGCGCGAGGTCGGAGCTGAGGGTGACGCCCGGGCAGTTGTCGGCGGCGGTCGGCTCGATCCAGGTGACCGCGGTGGTGCAGAGGCCCGCGTCGGTGCTCTGGGTGATGTCCGCCGGGGTGCCGGTGATCGTCGGGCTCTCGTTTTCGGTGACGGTCACGGTGAAGGTCGCGGTGGCGGTGTTGCCGGCGAGGTCGACGGCGGTGTAGGTGACCGGGGTGGTGCCGACGGGGAAGGAGTCCCCGGGCGCATGATCCGCCGAGAAGGAGGCGATCCCGGAGCAGGGGTCGTTGGGTGACGGCGCAGTCCAGGTGACCACGGCGGTGCAGAGACCCGCGTCGGTGTTCTGGGTGATGTCCGCCGGCACTCCGGTGATCACCGGGCTCTCGGTGTCGAGGACGGTGATCACGAAGCTCGAGGTGGCCGTGTTGCCGGCGGCATCGGTCGCCGTGTAGGTGACCGTGGTCGGTCCGAGGGGGAGCGTGTCGCCGGGGGAGGAGTCCGAGGTCAGGGTGACGCCCGGGCAGTTGTCGGCGGCGGTCGGCTCGGTCCAGGTGACCGCGGTGGTGCAGAGACCGGCGTCGGTGTTCTGGGTGATGTCGGCCGGA
>Ga0181593_10000447_pt1 | contig 35908 bp, 31 predicted proteins | sample 071ome_19_FD_133756 | JGI IMG/M metagenome (GOLD analysis project Ga0181593, IMG submission 133756) | Coastal salt marsh microbial communities from the Groves Creek Marsh, Skidaway Island, Georgia - 071413AT metaG (megahit assembly) | ecosystem: Environmental > Aquatic > Marine > Intertidal...
AATGCCACGTTGTTTGCCCGGTTCCCTAGAGCGATGCACTCCTGCAGGGCGTCAAAATGAAACGACGTAACGAAAGTTCTGTCCGTGATGTTGTGTTCGGCGATGCAATCCAGGATAGCCGCCGATAATCCGGGTGCCGGCGTTTTAATTTCGACGTGATAGATAAACCGGTCACGAAAAGTGGAGAATACCTCATCAAGTGTGGGTGTTTTCTCGCCGGCATATTGTGGATCACCGAACCAGGAGCCCATATCCAATTCTTGCATTTCCTTGCACGTAAGACTGGATACATGCTTCCCGGGATGCTCATATCGGCTGAGCTCCGGATCGTGGCATATCATCAATTTTTGATCGCTTGAGAACTGAACATCGAACTCGATCTCGGTCGCGCCCATTTTTTCGGCTAGATGGAAGGCTGCCATCGTATTTTCCGGGGCATATCCGGAAGCACCGCGGCGAGCGATGATGCGAAATTTTTTTGGGACTTTGATTGGTGTATCTGAATGAGGCATGAAAATCATTGCTCTTGTGCGGCGTTTAACCGGTCGAGGCGCAGCCGGTGCCGTTTGTCGGTTAGGCGCCATGCGCCGCTATAAACGGCGCTAATTAAGCCGATGGCCGTACCGCCGGCAATGAGAAACATAATCAATATTTGATACTTTACCGCTTCAACAGGCGGCACACCGCCGAGAATTTGTCCGGTCATCATGCCCGGCAGCGAAACAACGCCCGCTGCCGACATGGCATTGATAATCGGGATCAGGCCGGTTCGAACCGCATCGCGAACGATGTCGCCGAATGCTTTATGAATGTCGTGGCCGAGCGCAAGGCTGGCTTCGATGGCGACTTTCTCGCGAACCGCATTTCCGATTAACGTGTTGAGGCCGAGACTGATGCCGGTCATGGTGTTGCCGAGGATCATGCCCAATAACGGGATGGCGTAGCGCGGATCGAACCAAGGATCGGGTTTAAGCTGGGTGGTCAGGGCAAATATCGTGACGATCATTCCTGAAGCCAGCATGCTGCTGGTCCCGAGACCATAGGTCCAAAATCCGGAAAACCGTTGTTTTTGCCGCGCCAAAACTTCATAGCCGGCGAATAAAATCATGAGTAAGGCGACGAAAGCGGTGAGCCAAAGCGATACCAGTTCAAAGAGTGTTTTAAGAACCAATCCTACGAGGGTGAGCTGTATGACGGTGCGTGCGGCGGCAATCAGAAATTGTTTCTCGAGATTTAATCTTAAAATCAATGATAGTACCGCATTGCCGATGACGAGCAGCGAGGCAATTGCAAGGTCAGTGTAAGTTAGCGAGATAAAGTTCATGGCGTTACCTCGCGGAGAATGCCGTTTTCCAGGTTTAACCGCCGGTCGGCAAAACGTTTCACTTGCTCCGCATCATGGCTGACGAACAAAACAGCGCTGCCGATATCGGCGAGTGACTTGATTTCCGCTTCAGCAGATTTTGTGGCCTCAGCATCAAGCCCGGATGTTGGCTCATCAAGTAATAGAAGGTTAGGGTGCAGCAGCAAGACACGCGCCAGTGCTAAGCGCTGTTTCTCACCGGTCGACAAGCGGGCAACAGGCCAATCGCATACATCGTCGGGCAAGCGCAATCGAACGAACAGTGGCAAGGCTTCATGGAGATCGTCGAAGTGAACGCCAACGCTGTCACCCCACCAGCCGGACTCTGCCGGCAGATAACAAACTTTCCGGCGCCATTGGGGGGCGGGTATGAAGTCGCGGGATTGTTGTTTGAGCTCAACCCGGCCTTCATTGGGATCGAGGTCCGCAAGCGCACGCATAAGAACCGTTTTGCCGGAACCAGATGGACCACTCAGGCAGACGATTTCCCCCGCACTGATGGAAAAATCGATGGGGCCTAAGTGCAGCCGCTTTAGTTCCGATACTTGAAATAACGGTTCCGCCATCGTGTTTTCATAGCACGGAAACACAAGGCAAATGATGAATTAACGGTTTTAGACCTGTTTTTTGACGTCCGGGTGCAGCTTGGGAAGGACTCGCCCATCAGGCAATTGTGCGGCATGCACGGAATTTCCCATCATGCCGTGCCAGTCCAACAGCGAGAGCGTTTGATCGAAGACCTTGTGCCACTCTTCCGAATATTCGCAGCCGTCGATCTCGGGATGTGCGGGAATGCCCATCGTATAGTGAGCGATTTTGGCATCGTTGCGCGGTTGGTCATAACCGATGGTATGGTTCCACTCGGAAGGGAACGCGCCGATCAATGCGTCTTTATCCTGACCGAGCCATTCAAATGAATGCGGCGCGCCGCTTTGGTCCGGATCGCTAAGGAACTCGGGTGTCATGACTTTGTTGGCCGGATGAGCACAGTTAAAAAGCATGACGCTGGCCCACTCGAACGGTTCGATCGATTTGTTGACCATGATGGCGTATTGATCGTCGGCATAGTCAAATAATTCCGCGAGGTCGCCGATGGCGAGCATGTCGTTGTCCATAAATAAGGCCCAGCCTTCGAAATTACAGAGCCACGGCGTTAAGAAGCGGCTGTAGGTAAACGGCGTCAGTCCGGCCCGGTCCGTCGGCAGTGCCGGCAAAACTAGCGGCGTGATCGCAACCGGTTTCGAGCACGTATTGATGATGCTTTGTATTAATGCCGATGAAGCCGGGATTTGCCGGTCGTCATAGCCGATAAAAATTCGAAGTGGGGTCATGGGCGACTCGTTGCTGGCTTGTCGTTTCGGTTTTGGGGTAGGGCTCGGACTCTGCTGCTCGTTGGCGCTTGATGTCGGCACGCTGATTGTGATGGGCGCCTGTTCTTGCTTTTCCTGCTTGGGCATATGTCGGGACTCCAGACTGAAGATCGGCTCGCTGAGTTCGGCCAGAAAATTAATGTAACGCCGGGGACACGGCGTGACTTCGCGGACTGTTACACCGTGAAGCGACTCGGGCGAATTCATGAGCAAGACGACCGAGTTGGCCTTGTAGGGCAAGGTGTCGACATGATCCACGGCATCATCCGGCACTTGAACGCCGTCATATTGAGGCTCGTCTTTGAACGTGTAGAGCCCCAGGTTTCCGCCCACCGTCTCGTCTTCGTCGAGGCGCATATAGAGAAGCGCATTATAAAGTTTTCTCGGATTATCGACATGTACGCCGCGGACCCGGGACGGCATTTGCACCGGCGTATTCATCGCAAATTGGCAGTCGAGTTGGATATCGGCCGAATTTTTTTCTTTGCGCCATCCGACGGTGAGTTCTTCGAGGGGTTTATCGAGACGATCTTCGAGGTCCGGGTGGCGTATACGAATTTGATCGCCGATCAGGGAAACCACCTGGCGGTAAAACGTTTCCGAACAATGAAGCTTCATGAATTCCCGCCATTGTTCGGAAATATGCTCTACGTAATTCGGTTCGAGGCCGGAAAACATGGAGTTGATGTTGTTCATGTTTGCGGCGCTCTCCGCGCTTAACAAATTCGGAAACAACTCGATATTGGGAAACGAGTCGGACAGCGATTGATAGTAAGCGTCATCAAGCGCATTCTCGACATACGCATACGTAAATGGCGAAGTTTTGACGTTCTGTTGTGAAGCTCTGGAAAGAATGTTGTCCATCGGTTCAAGTCGTAACTGGGTTATGAAACTTGTTATCAGCCGTTAAAGTTATATTCTTTCATGGCGTAAGACCCGTCATCGTTTTTTGTCGCCAAATCGGCGGCAATGTGAAAGCGAATGTTCGGATAGTTCGCCCCGATGTTTTGGTACAAGTCTCGCCACCATTTTGGCTCATGTACAGTGCAATGAGCATTTTCTCCATTCGGTAATATCCGTTCTGCCGGGTGGCAGGCGACATTAACGAAGACAAATTTATTGGCCGCGGAAAACATTTCATCAATGATCCAAGTCAAGTCTTCCTCCGGGCAATGCTCAAGCACATCGGTTGAAATGACAGCATCGAATTTTTCACCCTCGGGAAAAGTGCTGAACGGCAAATAAGCCGGGTCATAGCAGGTAATGGATTCCAGGCCCCAAAACGCCGCTATATTGGGATACGTCGTGCCGTTAGGATGAGGAATATTGGTTTTCTCATATAACGAACCTTTTCCGGCGCCATAATCTAGAAGCGTGCTGGCGTTGTACATATCCACGAGGTACTTAATATTTCCGACCTGCTTGAAAAGGCTGCGCCCCTCAAATGTTTCCTCAGGCGCCGAATTTTTTGCCGGATCGCCGTATAGATGCATGTCCTGGTAATAGGCAACCAATTCCGTGTAGCGGGCGCTTGGGTTGTTCCGTGTAAAGCCGTTATCGAGGGAGGTGGATGTCATGTTTACAGAAATTTTCAAAAAATGGTTTTTGGTATGATTGGCTTGGTTGCTGTTGGTATTCAAATTGTATGAGATCAGGCTTAATTTAATCTTGATGCAACAGCCCTAAACGTTCCCCTTTATAGCGGTTTTTAAGCAGCTCCTGCCACCATGGCCGATGATCTAGGTACCAGGCGGCAGTTTGGCGAAGTCCGTCCTCAAATTTTGTTGTCGGATACCAGTGTAACGTATTCTCAATTTTCGAGCGATCAAGGGCATACCGTAAATCGTGACCGGGTCGATCCTCAACCATTGTAATCGCCGTTTCGTGGGGTTGGCCGTCCTTTCTGGGGTGGAGTTCATCGAGAATGGCACATAACGATTTTACGAGAGAGAGGTTATCGATAATCGTATTGCCACCAATATTATAGCTTTCGCCGATTTCGCCGTGCTCCAATATATGTTTTAGGGCCTGGCAATGGTCTTCGACGTATATCCATTGGCGCGTGTGTTCTCCGTTTCCATATACGGGCAGGAGATTGCCTTGGATCGCTTTAGTGATCATCAAAGGAATTAACTTTTCCGGAAATTGATAAGGGCCGTAATTGTTGCAGTAATTTGTGATGATCACCGGCAAGCCGTAAGTTTGCCGCCAAGCTCGAACGAGATGATCCGCACCGGCCTTGCTGGCCGCGTAAGGAGAGTTCGGCCGATAGGGGGCTGTCTCTGATGCGGCTCCGGTTTCAATGGAACCGAATACTTCATCGGTTGAGATGTGGATAAAACGAAATTCATCCGCGTTATACTGCCGCGTTGCCTCTAACAAATAATAGGTGCCCTCGAGATTTGTTTTGATAAATGCACCGGCGTCGGCAATCGAGCGGTCCACATGCGACTCGGCAGCCAAGTGTATAATGGCCTTTGGTTGGCGTTTTTCCAATAAATCGGAAATGAGATTTTGATCGGTAATGGAACCTTGAACAAATTCGTATTGATCAGCGTTTTTCAGGTTTTCAAGGTTTGCCGAATTCCCGGCATAGGTTAGCGCGTCCAGCGTGATGACGCTTTCGCCGCTATTCAAGAGAAGTCGAACGAGATTTGAGCCGATAAAGCCGGCGCCGCCTGTAACAAGAATCGGTTGTTTCATCTTCGGCCTGGGCCTCGCTATCTTGACGCTTCGGCGGTTTTCTATTTGATGTGCTTAAAAGCCAATTCAATAGCGTGAATTGCGTCTTCGACTTTAATCATCTCCATGGAATGTTTGCATTGAATGCATTGATCCCGAAGCCCGCAGGGTTTTCCGGCGGCATCCCAGCGGACATTGATGTGATCCGGGTAACCCAAATTATCCGGGTGACTGTAATGCGACCAAATTACGGCGGCCGGTAAGTTGACGGCCGCCGCGGCATGGTGGAGGTGGCTGTCGATGCCGAGCAGTATTCCGTTGCCGACGCTGAGCTTCAACACCGCACAGGCCTGTCTAAACGTATCGGCGTTGATATGTTTGGCGCCGGCAATTGTTTCCATGCGTTCGTCGTAAGTCAGGTTAACGAAATTGTAGGGTGCACTTTTAACAAGTTCTTCCCAGCGCTCTATCGGCCAAAGTTTGTTGGCAATGGTGTCAAAAGCATCGAGAAAAACGATTGGTGTGTTGAGATCCTTAACGAGTTTCTCTGCTTCCTCTATTTCCTGGTCGGTAAAATAAAGTTCTCCCCGTGTTGCTTCGTAATCTGGGTCATAGGCAATTTTGTAAGGCGACTTGTTTTGCTCGTCCGCGAAATTATATTTCGTTTTACGGTAATCGATAAAAGGCCGTGACTTCGGATAGTTTGGCGCAATGATTAGTTTTTCCGCGTCCTCTCCGGGCTGTAAAATGTGCGGGTTGTTTTCGAAGATTTCAGACCAGTAAAGCTTCGTTTTTCCTTTTGCGTTTTGGCTTAACGCGTCCGGGTTTCCAAAAGCGACTTTTGCTTCGGGATCGGATTCGCTAATGAGGCGCGCCTCTCCCGTTGCCAAAATATCAGAACCGTAACTTGAATCGTAAGCCACTCTTGACTCCTTCGTTTTTAATGTGCCGTTAAAGCGGTTGATACCTTGTCGAATACTTCTTCCCAATTTCCGAACGAAGATTGGCGAATCAATTGCATGGCAGGATACCAGGGAGATTCCGAGACATCCAGCATCCAGCGCCAGTCGGGTGTCGTCGGCAGCAGCGTCCAGGTCGGCATGCCCAACGCGCCGGCCAAGTGTACGGTTGAATTATCGATCGAGATGATGAGGTCTAAAGCCGAAAGCTGTGCGGCAAACTTATCCATGTCTTTAAGCGGATCGACGGTTCCGTCAATGTAAATTTCGATGCCTGACCGTTCGGTAAATGCTTGCAGTTCGGTGCCGACATCGCCGTATTGCAAGTTGATAAAAGCGCAATCAGCGTGTTCGAAGACCGGTTGCCACAAATCAAGAGATGCTGAGCGGGCGGCGCCTAATTCTTCATTGCCACTCTTCCATGAAATGCCGATGAGGCGCTTGTCTGGAAACAAGCCCCGGTATTTTTCCTTATAAAATTGTGTGGTTTGAGGGTCAGTTTTCAAATAGCTGGTGTGCTGTGGAAAGGCTTCCAGTGTTTGGCGGTAGCGCCGGCCTAAGCTGCCAGTCGCAATTTGATAATCGGCGGATCGGTTTATCAGTTCTGATGCCGCGGGCTCTGCTTTTGCCAGGAACGCGGCATTCGGAAATGAACGCATAAAGAGGGGCAGTAGCCGCGGTTCGCACTCAACGATAACGTTTTCGGTTTCTTGAATTAAGTCGGGCAGCATGCCGGCGAACATGATTTCATCGCCGATGCCTTGTTCGCCCCAGGCAACGACGGATTTGCCGTCTAAGCTTTCGCCGTTCCATTCAGACTGAGGTAATTGCCGCTTCGGCGAAACAAAATTTTCCCATTGCCATCGCCATTCGTATTCGGGCCAGCCGGCATTGAAGTCACCAGACATTAAAAGCGCCAGCGATAAATTAAAATGCGCATCGGTATTTTCGGGGTCGCGTTTTAAGGCTTCTCGGTATTGATCGATGGCACCGACCGGATCGCCGCTGAATTTGAGCGTATCGCCTAAATTTATATAAGCGGAGACAAAATCAGAATTAAGAGTAAGCGCTTGTCGGATGGCCTCGGCAGCCTCCGAAAATCGATTTTGTCCCGACAATGCTCGGCCGAGTCCATTCCAAGCCGGTGCCAGTTGGGAATCGATTTCAATCGCCGTGCGATAACAAGATTCAGCTTCTTTAAAGCGGCGTTGGGCCGAAAGGATATTGCCGAGATTGACGTGCCCGGCCGCTTGATCAGGCTTATGATCAATGATTTGGCGAAACCAGAATTCCGCATCTTCCTGATTGTTGAGTTTGGTGTGCAGCCGGCCTAATGCGTTGATGGCGTCAAGGTCCCCCGGTAGGCAGTCGTGGGCCGTTTGGTAGCTCGAAAGTGCTTGCTCGAATTGGCCGAGTTCTTCCAGGGCGCGGGCTAGGTTAAAATGCGCTTCGATATTATCAGGTGCAGCGTCTGTCGCGCGTTTGAGGAAGTCGACGGCGCTGTCCGAATCCTGTTTTACGAAATAAATAAACCCGAGCAATTGCAGTGCTTGCGGTTGTTCCGGAGATTGTTCGAGCAATCGAAGGCAAGCATCTTCAGCTTTGTCCAGGTTGCCGGCTTGAAATAACTGCGCGGCTTCGTTCAGAGCCTGCTCGGTTGTGTTTGAGTTCATTGCCGGTTAATTCACTTGTTTGATGAATTGCTCGAGAGCCGTTTCCGCCGCTTCAAAAACAGAATCCCATTCGCCGTGCTTTTCTTGGCGGAACAATTTCATGCTGGGATACCAATAGGACTCGGCTCCTTTGTGCATCCATCGCCAGTCAGGCGAAGCGGCAAGCAGTGTCCAAACGGGGACGCCAAGGGCACCGGCTGTATGTACTGTGGAATTATCGATGGAAATCACGAGATCCGTCGCCGCGATTTGGGCGGCAAATAAATCCATATTCTTAAGTGGGTCGACCTCATCGTCGCAGAACACTTCGATATCGGTGGCCTTATGAAAGGCGTCGAGGTAGGGCTTCACGTTGCCGTATTGCAGATTGACGAAAGTACAGCCCGGCGTGGCGAGGATGGGACCCCAGCGGTCGAGGTCGGCACTTCGTTTTTCGCCGGCCATTTGGTTGCCACTGCGCCAGGAAACGCCGATCACGGCGGCATTATTTCCGCGTTTTTTGTATCTTTCGCGCAGCCGCGCCGTTTCCGTTTCATCGGCTTTGATGTAGCCGGTTGTATCGGGAAAAGCGGAGCGGTCCCGACGTAGATACCGGCAGAGTTCGCCGGACGGGATTTGGTAGTCGGCGTTAGCATTTAGTAGTGCCGGGTCGGCCGGATTTTTGCGTGCGTATGTCTCGATATTCGGGAACGACCGCTGAAAGATCGGCACCAGTCGCGGGTCGCACTCGACGAAGACATCACCAGATTTTTCCAACAAATCGGAAAAGGTACTGGCAAACATCAACTCATCGCCGATGCCTTGCTCACCCCAAACCAGGATCGATTTGCCGTGCAATGATTCACCCTGCCAATGGGGTTGCTGAAATGGCCGGATCGGATGGTCGAACCCTTTCCAGTCCCATCGGGTCGAATATTCGCGCCAGCCGTCCTCGAAACGGCCGTCTTTCAAAAGTGTCATGCAATAATTGCTGCGCACTTCGATCAAATCGGGACGCATGGATAACGCGTGTTCGAACTTCTCGATGGCCTCATCAAGCTTGCCTTGCTGGGACAGCGTATTGGCATAATTTCCGTGTCCTTCGGCGTAGTCCGGCGCAATCGAAATAGCACGTTGATGAATTTCCGCCGCTTCATCCAGCCGGTTTAATTCTTTTAGAATACTGCCAAGGTTAGAAAGCACAGCGCCATTATTTTCATTTAATGATAACGCTTGGCGGAAGGCTGTTTCGGCTTCTTCGTATTGGCCAAGCTCTTTGAGTGCCGTGCCGAGATTGCTATGGGCATCGGTATGGCTAGGCAGCACGTCAATGACACGGCGAAGATGTTTTGCTGCTTCTTCGTCGCGTTCAAGCGCATGAAAAATGTTTCCAAGACTGAAGTGTGCATCGGTGTTGTCCGGTTCGCCGGCTAAGACTTTTTGGTAAGGCGTGATGGCCTCTTCGAAACGCTCAGCCGCTTCCAAGGCCTGCCCAAGATTGAATTGAGCATCGAGATTTTTCGGCTGAATAGAGACGGATTGTTGCAGGTATTCGATCCCGCCCGGCATGTCGCCGCTTTGACAGGATGCGATGCCGGCAAGGGCGAGCGTGTCTGCGTGCTTCGGGTTGTTGGCGAGTATTTGCTTGTAATTATCCAGCGCGCCTTGTGTATTGCCTTGCTGAAGCATCCCCAAAGCTTGTTGAAACAACTCTTGGGATAGGCCGTCTTTCAACGGCCGGCCTTTCGAGCGGCTGGCATCCAGCTTTTTTTGCTTCCTTCTTTCCCGTCGGTTCATCGTGGCGCGGCTATTTCTATGATAATGGAATGGCATCAAACGCAATGCTGAAGCGTTGCGCTGCCGTTTCCTTCGAGACCTCAACTACCGGAATCGTTCGGTGATAAAAGTACGACGGAAATAATATCATTAGTCCCACTTCCGGCCGGATTGTGCGTAATAAGGGATGTGCGTTGAAGCCATATTGTTCCTGCGGTCGTCCAAATTCGATGTGCCCGGACGTTGTTGTCGTGTCGTTTAGCATGCTTTCGGGTAAAGCAGGATAATAAACGCCACTAACCCAGCCGCCGGGATGAAAGTGCGGCTTTTGATGCCCGCTGGGGGGTAAAGCCGTAGCCCAAATATCGAGGGAAAGTGATGACGGGATTGCTGCCAAGTAAGGGTGATCGGCCTGCCCGGTCAAATCGCTTCGATAGTTTCCGACATTTTTTTCAATCATGCGCCGAAGGGCGTCCATTGGTTTTGCAGTTTCCGATTGCAGGCTCGCGGTTTGACTTCCAAAACGGGTTGATTTGCTATCGGGCTCAAAAGCAAGACTAGGATGGGATAATATAAAATCGATCAAGTCCGTGTTGAGTGCATCGGGTGATTCGTATCCGGGGACTTGATCAGCGGTAAAGCAATGAACAAAACGGTCGAAGTCGAGTAAATTTCGGGCAGCGGTTTCATCGCCTTGCTCGTTCAGGACAAACGGCATGAAGGCGAGTGCGCGCATATTATTCGGGTAGGATTGGAAAAACCGTTCGCAAGTTTCAAGCGCGCCCGCCAGGTGATTGTTTTTCACTTGGCGCTGTATAAGAGCATAAAAAAGCTCAGCATCTTTCGGGGATGTCAGAAGGGCCTCGCGCATTGACTGTTCGGCCGCTTCGGTTTTGCCTTGCCGGTCGAGCAGGCTTGCGAGTTGGCGGTAAGCATCAAGAAAGTCAGGTTTGAGTTCAATCAGCCGCCGGCAAGAGTCCGTTGCCTCCTCAAGCCGTTCGACGGACTCATAAGCCATCGTTAAATTCAGGCGGGCATCAAAATGCTGCGGGCTGACAGCAACGGCTTGTTCCAAAAACCGGATGCCTTCATCAAGCTTTCCGTTTTGGCATTGGATGATGCCCGATAAAGCAAGGGCGTCGCCGTGATGAGGGTCGTGGGAAAGTATTTCGGCGAATTTTTCATACGCCGATGACAGGTCCCCTTGCCGTTGAAGCTTCATGGCATCAGCAAATAGAACATCGATGTTTTGTTTTTGCGGGTTTTGTCTGTATTTGGTATTGGCCATCTTTAACGCGCCATTACATCGAAGGCGATACTGATCCGTTTATCGGTGCTTGATTGAGCTGGGCTATCGTTGACGGGAATGGTGCGGTGAAACATATAAGACGGAAACATCACCATCAGGCCTTCTTCGGGTTGAACGGTATAAAGCAGCGGTTCAGCTTTATATTTATCCTCGTCCCGCGGCTGGCCGAATTCGATCCAACCGGCGTGGCCTTCCTTATTTTTCTCCATGATTTCAGGGAGATTGACGTAATAAACACCGCTGAGCCAAGCCGACGGGTGAATATGCGGGTGTTGATGCCCGGCGCCTTCAAGAATGGTGACCCAAATCGTAATTGAGAGATCTTCGGGAATGGGCATCAAGGGGTGATCATTGATGGCTTCGCATTTTACGCAATATTGTTCAACGCCCTCGGCGATTATTTCTTTTAGGGTTTTGATTGGCGTAGATTCATCACGTTCCAGTTGTTCTGCCTGATAGCCTTGCCGGGTCGATTTCAGTACAGGCTCGAATTTAAGATCGGGAAGCTGCTCGACATGTTCGCGTAAGGCGGCATGAAACTGATTGAGGCTATTATAATTCGGCGCACGGTCGAATTTGACAGGTTTAATGAATTGCTCGTAATCGAGCAGGGCCTTTGCCCGGTCTTTGCCGCCAATTTCGTTGAGCAATAAGGCTTTCGCCGACAGCACCATGGTTTCATGCGGATTTTGGCTCAAGTGTTCATTGTAAATATTCAGCGCTTTTTCCATATCTCCCCGTTGATGCCAAATATTGGCCAAGCTCATGCGGGGGGCGAGGTCGTCGGCATTTAATTGCATGGCTTTTTCAAAGGCTTCGATTGCTTCGTCGGTTTTTCCGTGATCAAGCAGTATGCGGCCCAAGATCGTTAGGGCCGGGTCAAATGCCGGATCGAATTCGAGCGCTTTACGGGCCTCTGCTTCTGCATCCTCCAGTTGACCGAGGCTACGTAGCGTGCCGGCCAGGTTGCTGCGGGCGGGAAGGTGATCTGGTTTCAGACGCAGGGCCTGGCGTAATGCGCTCTCGGCCTCATCAAACCGGCCTAATTCCCGCAGGATATTGCCGTAATTGTTATGCGCTTCAGCAATATTGGGATCGGTCGTAATGGCTTGAGAATACGCCTCTAACGCTTCTTCAAGGCGGGATTGGGCGTGACGGCAGTTCCCGAGATTGATGAGAATATCGCTGCGGCCCGGTTCCAATGCCAGGGCCGTTTCAAGATAAAGCTCTGATTGCACATAATCGTGCACTTGAAAGTAAGCGACACCGGCCAAGTAAAAAGCATCGGCGTTCTCCGATTCTTGCTCGAGAATTTGATGATAAAGGGCTAGAGCTTCTTCAATGCGGCCGTCCTGGTGCAGTTCAAACCCGGTTTGTAGGTGTTCGAGTGACTCCTTATTACTCTCAGCATTCCCCTCTGCTAGGCTTGCTTGCCCGAATACGGGCACGGATTGGGGATTTGTTGAAATAGGTGGTTTGGTCATTTTAAGTGGCTGAGCCTGGTCATCTTAATTGCACCATTTCCGGTAATTTGGCCAATTATCCTGAAAAACCCTAAGATTCGGAGAATTTAGCCATATTTCTGATTCTTTTTAGCACTGCCCTGATTTTGGGGCCAGCATTGCCCCAAAACCGATTTTTCGGCCTGGTGTACGTTCAATCGATTGCCAGGGCAGCAATTCCACAGCCACCGGACGTTGATGTTATAAGTTATTGAAATATAATATAAATATTCGATGTGCCGCCGTTGGGCCATTTGGGCTGGCAACAGCGTGTTGCAAAATCACCACACTGCGGCAAATAAACTCGTCGATCAGGCGAGTTTTCTTGCATGAACGGCTGAAATGTCGAGACTAAGGCCAACTCGACGGAGGGGGGACTCTCTAATTCTTGGGGATCAATGAAACCTCCTGTTGGGCTTTATAACACCCCTGTCTCGATGCCGGGGCTCATTGTCTAGGATCAAAAAGGACGAATGATTATGAAAAACTATAAGACTTTAATGCTCGGGTCGGTTGCGACTTCAGCCCTGTTGTTAGGGGCCGCCGCAGTTACGACTCCTGCAGTTGCGAAAAATGTGGAAGTTGGCCACAAAAAGGGCAAATTCTACTTGAAAACGAAGGATGGCAAATTCTCGATCATCCCGAGTGCTCAATTCCAAATGTTATACGAGTTCCGAGATAACGACGACGAAATAACTGGTGCCGGAAATAATTCCGAGACTGGATTTTCTGCTCGCCGTGTTCGTTTCGGTGTCGGTGGTCGTGCCGGTCATAAGAAATTGACCTACAAAATGAGCATGAACGTGACGACGAACTCGGAAGCCGACCAAGACGGAGACGGCGGCGGAATGGCCATCTTCGATTCGTACTTGCAATGGAAGTTCTCCAAAGCGCTGGCGCTTCGTGCTGGTACGTGGAAACAACGCTTCACGGAATCTCACTCCAACAGCTCCGGTAAATTGCAGTTCGTTGACCGTGCACGCGGCACGGGTAACCGTGGCCGCTTGGAACGTGACACGGGTCTTGGTATCCGCGGTAAAGTTGCCAAGATGCTCAACTACGAGTTGAGCATCATCAACGGTAATACCCGGAAAGCTCCGGACGCCAACGGAAACCAATCTTACCACGCTCACTTGCGTGTTGAGCCGTTTGGCAAATTCGGTGCCCCGTACGAAGGCGACATCAAGAACTCCAAAAAGCTCAAAGTTCAAGTTGCTGGTGCGGTTGCGTATAAGGACAACGTGACGTTCTCCACGCGGACCAACCAAAACACCTTCATTTCTGTTGCTGGTGCTGCTGACATCTTCCATTGGACGGTCGGCGCCGGTATGAAATGGCGTGGCTTTGGCCTCTATGGTGAGTTCGTGCAAGCGGACTTCCGTGATGCTGACTCAAAAGCTGGCAGCACCACCAAAATCGCTCGTGAAAGACTGCGGGCTTGGAACGTGGAAGCTTCTTACTTCCTGATTCCGAAGAAATGGGCGATTGCCGGTCGTTGGGAATATCATAACATCAACACCAAATCGAACCCCGGCGGTTCAGGCGGTGCTGGTGGTACGGCTGTGACGCAAGCTAATGGTGGCGCTAATCAAGACGAAACGCGTTTCGGCATCGCCACCTCGTATTACTTCCGTGGCCATGCTCACCGGATCACCGCCGACTGGATCCAAATCCAGGATCCCGACGGTGCCACCGATTCAAACGGTGCAACCACGCAATCGGAAGACAACCGTTTCCGTATTCAATGGCAAACCCGGTTCTAAGCTAGACGCTTAGCCGGTCGGTTGCGTCCCCACTGATTCTGGACGCAACCCCAATCGAGACACCTCCCCCCGCTTCGGCGGGGGGATTTTTTTGCAAACGCCAGCACAAACATCCGGCGCCTTAAAGGGCGACGGTATCGAATATCATTGGAATGAGGAAAATGAGTTGAAATGGTCGGGGAGACAAGATTTGAACTTGCGACCCCTGCCTCCCGAAGACAGTGCTCTACCAGGCTGAGCTACTCCCCGACCGATGGATGGGGGTTATAGGCCCGCCTCGGGAAAAGGGCAAGAGGGTAAGCAGAAAGTGGCCGGTCTCTGCCGTGATACGAGTATATTCCATACGGCCTATATGCTAAGCAGTCAGCGGTTCGTATGCAGTCCGCTTCAAAGGGTTTTCGAATGCCGATTACTCAGCCGGCCCCATGATGGCTGAAAGACGCCAAATTTCTGATCATGCCGCATCTGCCGGGCTATTGCTTGAGCAGGCGTTAAGCCTCCACCAAGAAGGCCGTTTTGATGAAGCGGTTCGGCTTTATCACCAAGTCATCGCCGCAGCCCCCAATTATCCGGACGCCTATCATTTGCTGGGGCTTTGTCGGCTGATGCGCGGCGATGGCGAGGCCTGTCTAGAGAACCTTTTGCGGGCTGTCGAACTGGCGCCGCATCAGGCGTCTTTCCACGTCAGCCTCGCCAACGCTTATCAGGAACTGGGTCGGTTGGATGATTCTATCGCGATCTACTGCGATGCCCTAGCCGCCGATCCCGCTCATTTGGGGGCGCACATTAATCAAGGCTATGCGTTATATGACCTCGGCCGTTTCGAGGAAGCGGCGCAATGCTTTCGTGAGGCCTTGTCGCAAGCGCCGGACTCTCTTGAGGCCATGAACGGACTCGGTAATGTCCTGATGACGTTGCACCGGTTCGATGAAGCTGAAAAGTCTTTCACGAAAGCCATTGCGCTCGACCCATCACCTGTTGAACTGCACAATAACCTTGGCACCGTTCTGCGACGGCAAGGAAGGTTGGATGAAGCGTTGTCCCGCTTCCGCACGGCTCTCCGCATCGAACCTAATGATGCCGGCGTTCACGGCAATATCGGTTTGACCTTGATGGAGCAGGGCGCGCTTGATGAAGCCCGGCAAAGTTATGAAATGGCGGCCGGGCTTGGGATTGACGATGCGGAAACGTGGCTGAGCTATCACGCGCTGGTTTACCGTGACGATGACCTAAGTCCGGCCGCCGAGTTGATCGAGCGGGCTTTGGCCTGTGATCCGTCGCATGAGCAAAGCCATTTTCACTTAGGGGTCATCCGTGACATGCAAGGCAACGCCGCCGAAGCCGCACGCCATTTTGCCGCCCTCAAGTATGACACTCAAAACTACAATCCGCTGATCGATAGCTGGGAGTACGCAAAAAGCAAATCGGGCTCGCAAACCCGTCACTTTAAAACCACCCGCGAGACCCTTGATTTCTGCATGGATCAGGCAACCGAAAATGGACTTGTCTTGGAGTTTGGGGTCCGCTTCGGCACCACGATCCGCATGATTGCCGCGCGCGCGGGGCAGGATGTGCATGGTTTCGACAGCTTCGAAGGCTTGCCGGAGGCGTGGTACGGCCTCGAGGGGCAATATTCAACCCATGGCCGTCTGCCGACCGTTCCCGATACCGTCATCCTGCATCAAGGCTGGTTCAAGGATTCGCTGCCGGGCTTTTTAGAAGAGCATCCCGAACCGGTTCGCTTCGCTCATATCGATTGCGATTTGTATTCATCGACGGCGGATATATTCAAACATCTCGGCCCGCGTTTCGTTGCGGGCAGTGTGATCGTTTTCGACGAATACCTGATCAACGAAGCCTGGCGGGAAGACGAGTTTATGGCTTTTCAAGAGGCGGCGGCACAATACGGCTGGGAATATGAGTATCTCGTCTTTGGATTGTTAACCAAGCAAGCCGGCGTGAAAATCACTTCGGTGTAAAAAATAAGCGGACCGTTACGGCGCCGTTAGTACGCCCGGTCGATACAGAACTCGATCAAGTGGCTGAGGGATTTCTTTTCCGGATTGTCGGGGAAGATGCCGAGCGCATCGCGTGCGATGGAGCCGTAATGGCGGGCGCGGTCGACGGTATCGTTCAGGGCGTTGTGTTTTTCCAGGTAAGACAATGCCGTTTCGAGGTCTTGGTCTTCTTGTTCAAGGTTTTCAAGAGTCCGGCGCCAAAACGCGCGCTCTTCTCCGCTGCCGCGGCGAAAAGCGAGAATAATCGGCAGGGTTATTTTGCCTTCCCGGAAATCATCGCCGATGGTTTTGCCGAGCTGGGCTTGCTTGGCGGAATAGTCGAGAACATCATCGATCAGCTGAAAGGCGATGCCGAGGTTTAGCCCGAAAGTGTCCAGGGCTTCTTCTTCGACCATCGGCCGTTCGGCGACAACGGCACCGATCCGGCAAGCGGCGGCGAACAGTTGCGCGGTTTTGCACGATATTACGTTAAGGTATGCGGCTTCGCCGGTTTCGGTATCGTTGGCCGTCACGAGTTGCGCGACTTCCCCTTCGGCGATTTTTGCCGACGCGCTGGACAAAATCCCGAGGATTTTGAGGGAGCCGTCTTCGACCATGAGTTCAAACGAACGGCTGAATAAGAAATCACCAACCAGCACACTGGCTTTGTTACCCCATACCGCATTGGCCGAAGCCGAGCCACGGCGCAGATCGCTTTCATCGACAACATCGTCATGCAGCAAGGTCGCTGTATGGATAAATTCAACACAGGCGGCGAGGCCGACATGGCGGCTGCCGCTGTAGCCGCACATGCGCGACGCGGCAAGAGTCAGCATTGGGCGTAGGCGTTTGCCGCCGGATGCGACGATATGCCCCGCCAATTGGGGGATCAGCGAAACGTCCGATTGCATCCGGTCGATCACGACCTGGTTGACGGCTTTAATGTCATTTTCGACCAGTTCGACAATCGGGCCCAGCGACGTTTTTTTCTCGCGTTCACCGTCCAGGCTGACGACAACAGCCATGGTTCATCTCCTTAACGTTTCCAGGTTTATTCCCAAGATAGAGCCTGCAGAGCATACGTAGACGCCCCTGTGCGGGTCAAGCCTTGGCAGGCCATTTCAGCCCCTTTAAAACCTCATAAATATGTATAATTAAAGGGAAAATGTGCTTATCGCCGCTGCGGGAGCGAAAACGGGCGCTTATGGTTGAGTTAACACGAACAAATGATCCGGTTTTGATATCCTGGCTGAGCGCCGCCTTGGCCGGCGAGGGTATTGAGGCGATTGTTTTGGATACGCACATGAGCATCCTGGAGGGGAGCGCTTCGGCGATCCCCCGGCGGATCATGGTTGATGACCGCGATTTATACCGGGCAAAGCGAATTTTGGATCTTGCCGAAGATATCGCGCAAGGCCGTGTGGACCCCTTGGATTAAAAGTACGAATAATGGAAGTAACGGAACTATCCATCGATCAAATCAGCGAGGATGCCGTGTTGGGCGGGCAGGTCAAAATTCGCCAGCCGCAAAACGGTTGCCGGGCCGCCATTGATCCCGTCTTGCTGGCGGCGGCCGTGCCGGCGAAGCCGGGGCAGCGTATTGTCGATGCCGGTGCGGGTGTCGGCACCGCGGGTTTATGTTTAGCCGCGCGCGTTAAAGGACTGTCGATTACGGCGGTCGAGCTCAATCCGGCGTTGGCGCAATTAGCGACAGAGAATGGAACACTGAACGCTGTCGAGATGACAGTGGTTCAAGGCGATATTTCAAAACCGTTGCCGGATGTTTTACCGGGAGCTTTTGACCATGTCATGACGAACCCGCCTTACTTGCCCGAACATCATGGTCATCCGTCGCCAAGTCCTTTGAAACGTGCGGCAACCCACGAGTGCGATACCGGGATCGACGATTGGATCGGTTTTGCGCATAGCGCCTTAAAGAATAAAGGTACGTTAACGCTGATTTACCGCGCCGATCGCCTCGATACGGTGATGCCCGCGCTGACACCGCGCTTCGGCGATATCGGCATCTTCCCGCTTTGGCCGAAAGCGGCCGAAAGCGATCAAGGTGTTCAAGAAGCGAAACGGGTTATCGTCAGTGCCCGAAAAGGTGTCGCTTCGCCGGTTCGCATGCTTTCCGGGCTCGTACTGCATGAGACGGACGGCGGTTTTACGCCGCAAGCGGAACGTATCCTGCGCGGTGAAAAAGGGGTCGTTATTTAACGGCAAAAACCGGGTTATAATAAGCAGATGGAAAAAAAGTCTTTGGTTTCAAAATTGTCTTTTGGTTTGCTCGGCAACAAGGCGCCGGTGGTTGGGGTGCTGCGCTTGGACGGCGTCATAGGCCAGATGGGGCCGTTGCGCCGGGGATTGAGTCTCGCCGCGTTAGCGCCGACCATCGAAAAGGTGTTTTCGCTTCGAAACGTCAAAGCCGTCGCTTTGGTGATCAACTCGCCCGGCGGTTCGCCCGTGCAATCGGCACTCATTGCCCGGCGTATTCGTGTGCTGGCGGATGAAAAAGACATCCCGGTGGTCGCCTTCGCCGAGGATGTCGCCGCCTCAGGCGGGTATTGGCTGGCGTGTGCCGCCGATGAAATTTACGCGCTGGATGCATCGATTATCGGCTCCATCGGTGTGGTGTCTTCGAGTTTCGGATTCGTCGATTTGATCAAACGGATCGGTGTCGAGCGCCGGTTGTATACGGCTGGCGAAAACAAGGCGCGGCTAGATCCGTTCCGCGAGGAAAACCCAGAGGATGTCGAGCACTTGAAGGAAATTCAAAACGATATTCACGATGATTTTAGGGCGATGGTCCAAAGCCGGCGCGCGGATAAGCTTAAAGGCGATGACGATACAATTTTCAGCGGCGACTTTTGGACCGGGCGGCGTGCCCTCGGTTTCGGTTTGATTGACGGCATCGGCGATTTGCGTGCGGTTATGCGCGAGCGATACGGCGAGAAGGTCAAATTCCGCGTTATCGAGCCGCCGAAACGTTCACTGTTCAGGCGCATGCAGTCGCCGGGGGCCGAAGCCCATTCGGAATCGTCATTCGCCTGGGGGGCGGGCGTTCTGGCCGCCATTGAGGAGCGTTTCCTGTGGAACCGTTTCGGGCTGTGAGGGATTAGTGCGCGCTATGTTGGGCCTAAGCATCACCAAAATCATTTTTACCGTATTGGTCGTCTTCCTGGTCTGGCGGCTGTTTAGCTGGATCCGGCAGAATCGCCTGAAGCATTCGAACCGCCAGAACGACCTCGGCGGCTCGGATCACGGTGCCACCCTAGAGCCGCAGGACACGGCCCAATGCGCCGTATGCCAAGCCTACGTTCCGGTTGGGACAGGCAACTGCGGGCGCGAAGATTGCCCGTATCCGCTTTCTTGACCCGTCTCCGGGCGGCCTTTATGGTCCGCGGGAATTCGAGAAACCGCGAAAATTTCCGCGAAAAATTGCAGTGGTGCCGTTCATGGCCAACCCCGAAAAGAACAAACAAACGTCGTTCCAGTCTCTGATTTTGGATCTGCAGGCCTACTGGGCCGAGCAGGGCTGCGTCATTTTGCAGCCCTACGACATGGAAATGGGAGCGGGGACCTTTCATCCCGCGACGACGCTACGCGCTCTCGGCCCGCAGCATTGGAAAGCGGCGTACGTGCAGCCTTCGCGCCGTCCCACCGATGGGCGTTATGGCGAAAACCCGAACCGGCTGCAGCACTATTACCAATTTCAAGTGATCCTGAAGCCATCGCCAGAGGACAGCCAAGAACTATACCTCGCGAGTCTTGATCGCCTCGGCATCAAGGCTGCCGATCACGACATCCGTTTCGTCGAAGACGATTGGGAGAGCCCGACGCTGGGTGCCGCCGGCCTCGGTTGGGAAGTTTGGTGCGACGGCATGGAAGTGACACAGTTTACGTACTTCCAGCAAGTCGGCGGGATTGAATGCAATCCGGTTGCCGTCGAGATGACCTACGGTCTGGAAAGATTGGCAATGTATATCCAGGGTGTCGAGAATGTTTACGATCTCGATTGGAACGGTCAGGGTGTCACTTACGGCGACGTGTATCAACAGAACGAGCGCGAGCAATCCGCGTTCAATTTCGAACACGCCGATACGGATATTCTGGCGCGCCATTTCGAAGATGCGGAAAAACAATGTGCCGCTTTGTTGGCCTTGGAAAAGCCGCTGGCTCTGCCGGCTTACGAGCAATGCATCAAGGCGAGCCATTTGTTTAACCTGTTGGATGCGCGCGGGGTGATCAGCGTCACCGAGCGCGCCGCCTACATCGGGCGCGTACGCGCGCTCGCCCGGGGCTGCTGCGAAGCCTGGATTGCCAGCCAGGAAGGTCAGTCGTAATGCCCGAATTGCTGCTTGAACTCTTGTCTGAGGAAATCCCCGCGCGCATGCAGGCGCGCGCGGCGGACGACTTAAAGCGCCTGGTGACGGACGGCCTCAAGGAAGCGGGGCTCACGTTTGATGCCGCCAATTCTTATGTCACGCCCCGGCGTTTGGTCCTGGTCGTCGACGGTTTGCCGGAGAAACAACCCGACGTGCGCGAAGAAAAACGCGGCCCCAAGGCCGATGCGCCTGAGAAAGCTATCGCCGGCTTTAAAGGTTCCTTGCCCGACGGCACGCCCATTGAAGAACGTGAAACCGACAAAGGCACGTTTCTATTCGCGGTGGTTGAGAAGAAGGGGCAAGATACATCAGATGTTTTAGCCGATATTGTTCATAAAATACTCGGGGCGTTGCCGTGGCAAAAGTCCATGCGCTGGGGCAGTTATGAAAGCCGATGGGTGCGCCCGTTGCAGGGGATTGCCTGCGTGTTTGCTGGTAATGTTATTCCAGTAAAATATGAAGGTGTGAAAGCTAGCAACAAAACCGTTGGCCATCGCTTCCTCGCGCCGAAGGAATTCGCGGTTGAGGATTTCGCCGATTATCGGGCCAAGCTGAAAAAAGCATACGTGATCCTCGATCCGGTCGAGCGTCGGACGCTGATCGAAAAGGAAGCGGCAAAACTCGCCGAGAAAGAAGGCCTCACGGTCAAGGACGACGCGGGGCTTCTCAATGAAGTCACCGGCTTGGTCGAATGGCCAGTGGTGTTGATGGGATCCATCGATCCCGAGTTCATGGAACTGCCCGACGAGTTGCTGTCCATGGCGATGGCTGCGCACCAAAAGTATTTTTCCACACTCGATCAGGACGGCAAGCTGGCGCCGAAATTCATCGTCGTCGCCAACATGGAAAGTAAAGACAAAGGCAAGGCGATTGTCGCGGGGAACGAGCGGGTATTGCGCGCGAGGTTATCGGACGCGCGTTTCTTTTGGGATCAGGACCGCAAATCGAGCCTCGAATCCCGCGTGCCCAAGCTCGAACAGCTGGTGTTTCACGCCAAGCTCGGCACGGTCGCGGAGAAAGTCTCGCGCCTGCAGGCCATCGTTGCCGAGCTTGCGCCGAGCATTTCAGATTGCGATACCGCCGAAGCCCAGCAAGCGGCTTTATTGTGTAAGGCCGATCTGGTGACGGACATGGTCTTCGAATTTCCCGAATTGCAGGGTGTCATGGGCCGTTATTACGCGCTCAACGAAGGTGTGCGCCCGGCGGTGGCAATGGCCGTCGAGGAGCATTATGCGCCGCAGGGCCCGAATGACGATTGCCCGACCGCGCCCGTCAGTGTCGCCGTCGCATTGGCCGATAAAATCGATACCTTGGTCGGCTTTTGGGGGATCGATGAAAAACCGACCGGCTCGAAAGACCCGTATGCCCTCAGGCGGGCGGGCCTCGGTGTTATCCGTCTGATTGTCGAAAACAATCTCCGGCTTCCCTTGCTGAAGGCTTTTAATCAGGCGGCATCGCTGTATCCGAACCTGAAAATCGACGCCGCTAATTTATTGGCTTTCTTTGCCGACCGCTTAAAAGTTCACTTGCGCGAAAAAGGCGTGCGCCACGATTTGATTTCGGCGGTTTTTGCCTTGGATGGAGACGATGATCTGGTGCGCTTGCTGGCCCGGGTCGATGCCTTGCAGGCGTTTCTCGAAACCGATGACGGCGCCAATCTGCTGACCGCTTATAAGCGGGCGCGGAATATTGTCGAGATTGAAGAGAAAAAGGACAAAGCGGCCTATCAGGAAGACGCGCGCGAAGACATCTTGCAGCAAGACGAAGAAAAGGCGCTGTTTAATGCCTTGATCGAGCGGGGTGTTGAGATGAAAAACGCCGTCAAAGGTGAGGATTTCACGGCGGCTATGGCCTCTTTGGCCTTGCTTCGCGCGCCCGTGGATGCTTTTTTTGATCATGTCACCGTTAATTGCGACGATCAGGAGTTGCGTGCCAACCGGCTGCGGCTCTTGTCAAAAATACGATCGGCGATGGAAGAAATCGCCGACTTCTCTCAAATCGAAGGTTAAATTTTACTAAGGCCGAAAGGGAACATGAGGATGTCAAAATGGGTTTACAGTTTTGGCGGGGGAAAAGCCGAAGGCAAAGCCGACATGCGCGAATTGTTGGGCGGCAAGGGGGCCAATCTCGCCGAGATGAGCAATCTCGGCCTGCCGGTGCCGCCGGGCTTCACCATCACGACCGAGGTCTGCACGCACTATACCCAAAACGACAGCACATACCCCAAAGGCCTTGAAGGCGAGGTTGCGAAGGCCTTAGCAAAGGTCGAAAAGATCATTGGCAGTTCTTTTGGCGATGCGGAAAACGTGTTGCTTGTTTCCGTGCGCTCCGGCGCGCGCGCGTCCATGCCGGGCATGATGGACACAGTCCTGAACCTGGGCCTGAACGACGAGACCGTCGAAGGCCTGGCTCAGGCTAGCGGCGACAGCCGGTTTGCCTATGACAGCTATCGCCGGTTCATTCAGATGTACGGCGATGTCGTGCTCGGCGTCGGTCATCATTATTTTGAAGACTTGCTCGAAGACCTGAAGGATCTGCGTAACGTTTCCTTGGATACGGAACTGTCGGCTGATGATTTGAAATCGTTGATCGGGGATTACAAAAAACTGGTCGAAAAGGAAACCGGTGAGCCGTTCCCGCAAGATCCGCCGGCGCAGCTATGGGGTGCGATCAGCGCGGTGTTCGGCAGTTGGATGAACCGCCGTGCCATTACCTACCGCCGCTTGCACGATATTCCGGAAGATTGGGGCACGGCGGTGAACGTTCAAGCCATGGTCTTCGGTAACATGGGTGATGACTGCGCGACCGGCGTTTGCTTTACTCGTAATCCCTCGACCGGTGAAAACTCTTTTTACGGTGAGTTTCTCGTGAACGCTCAAGGTGAAGACGTGGTCGCAGGCATTCGCACGCCGCAGCCGCTGACCTTGGCCGAGAAACAGGAAACCGGTGCCAGCCTGCCGTCGATGGAAGAAACCATGCCGGAGACGTATGCCGAATTGGTTTGCGTCCGTGAAAAGCTGGAAACTCATTACAAAGACATGCAGGACATGGAATTCACGGTCCAGCAGAACAAGCTTTGGATGCTGCAAACGCGTAACGGCAAACGCACGGCAAAAGCGTCGTTAAAAATCGCCGTCGATATGGTTGAGGAAGGCCTCATTGATAAAGTCGAGGCGGTCCGGCGGATCGATCCGGGTCAGCTTGATCAATTGCTGCATCCCACGCTTGATCCCGATGCCGAGCGCTGCGTGCTTGGCAAGGGCTTGCCGGCGTCGCCTGGTGCCGCTTCAGGGCAAATCGTTTTTAATGCTGAAGATGCGGAAGCCTGGGCCGGCCGGGGCGGAAAAGTCATGCTGGTGCGCATCGAAACTTCGCCGGAAGACATCGGCGGCATGCATGTTGCACAAGGCATTCTTACGACTCGGGGCGGGATGACAAGCCATGCCGCCGTCGTGGCCCGTGGCATGGGGACTCCTTGCGTGGCGGGTGCCGGCGAACTGCAAGTGGATTATGAAAATAAAGTGCTGATCGCGGTTGATGGAACCCGGGTGAAGGAAGGCGACGTGATTACCATCGACGGCTCGACGGGCGAAGTCATGATCGGCGAGGTCGCGACGATTCAGCCCGAGCTGACCGGCGACTTCGGCAGTCTCATGGAATGGGTCGATGAAATTCGCACGCTGGGCATTCGCGCCAACGCCGAAACCCCGAAAGATGCGGAAGTGGCCCGTAATTTCGGCGCCGAAGGCATCGGCTTATCGCGTACGGAACATATGTTCTTCGATCCGGAACGGATAATCCATATGCGTGAGATGATTATCGCAGTGAGCGAAGAAGAACGCCGCGCGGCTTTGGATAAATTATTGCCGTATCAGCGCGAAGACTTCATCGAGCTATTCAAGATCATGGCTGGCCTGCCGGTTACGATCCGGCTGTTGGATCCGCCATTGAACGAGTTCCTGCCTAATACCGATGATGAAATGGCCGAAGTGGCCAAAGCGGCCGGGATCGAATTAGGCGTGGTAAAAGCGCGCAAGCGCCAGCTTGATGAAGGCAACCCCATGCTGGGGCATCGCGGGTGCCGGCTCGGGATCACGTATCCGGAAATTTATGAAATGCAGGCGCGCGCGATATTCGAAGCCGCCGCCGCAGTGGCTAAAACCGGCGAACAGGCGATCCCCGAAATCATGGTGCCGTTAATCGCGACAAAGCAGGAACTCGATATACTGAAGGAATCGATCGACCGGGTTGCCGAGGCTGTGATGAAAGAGACGGGTATGCAGCTGAAATATTTTGTCGGAACGATGATCGAATTGCCGCGCGCGGCGTTGCTAGCCGGTGAAATCGCGGAGACAGCCGAATTTTTCAGTTTCGGCACCAATGATTTGACGCAAACGACTTACGGATTATCGCGCGATGATACGGCTAGTATCATCGAGGATTATTGCCGCCAGGGCATTTTCCCCTACGATCCGTTTACGACCATCGATCCTGTCGGCGTTGGCGAATTGGTTCGGATCGGCGTCGAGCGCGGCCGGGCGACGCGAAAGGATCTTAAGCTCGGTATTTGCGGCGAGCACGGCGGCGATCCGGCTTCGGTCCATTTTTGCCAGAAGGTCGGCCTGAATTATGTATCTTGTTCGCCGTTCCGGGTTCCGATTGCCCGGTTGGCGGCGGCGCAGGCGCACCTCAGTGAAGATGCCGAAGCCAACACCTAGCTGTTATCGGTAATTAATCTCATCGGCGAATGAAGATGGTCCATTCTTCATCATCGTAGTCGGTCATCAGCGTGACGTTTTCCGATAATTCGTTTTTGCAGAATGTCTCGAAGTCTCCCGAGTCGGCGTAATACAAGCCTTCTTGCTGCCTATGATAATTAACATTTAACATGTTAAAGGCGAGGCCTTTAAGAGATTTCGACCAGAGGTCTTTTAAGCTTTCCTGAACGTATTTCAGCCAAAGTTTTTGATCGACTTCCATGATGAAATTGAACGGGCCGCAGGCAAACGAATAATCGGCCGGAACTAATGCGACGAGGCTTTGATAAAACTGAGCCCGTGAATCTTGAATGCGGGATTCGCAGGCCTCGATCATTTTTTCGGAGATGTCATAGCCGTAAAACTGGCTGTCCTGCATAACCGGGTCGTCACGCAGGTACTCAAACAGGGCGCCATAGCCGCAACCGAGATCGTTAATGGAAATGCCGCCGTTTAGGTCTTCAGGCACGATTAATTTGGTCAGAAGCTCGAATCGCATTTGTTGGCGGTCTTTGCTGCGCCACATGGCGCCTTTTGCATTAATGCCGCACTTATCGAGCTGGTAGTCGTACATAACGGCTATTGGGGCCAGCCATTTGGGCGCTTCTTTAAGAAAGTCAGAAACCATAGGAAATTCGCCGAAAATTAGAAGTTTTGAGCATTTTATCGAATCGATCCCCATTTATATTGGGGTAAACACCAATAGCTGTATTCTGTTCTTTATGGCATATCGACGTTGAGGGGTGGAAAAATAGTTCATCATTGATATTAAACTAAAGTATAGTATCTAGGGTTATCGAATTGGAGGTCGCAAACGTGACGGCACAAGCAGAAGGTAATAACAACACTAAAAAATTGCGCAAAAAAGGCGGTGCTTACCTCAAAAAACTGCGTGAAGACGCAGGTTTGACGCAACGCTCCCTCGCCGAAAAAGCTGGATTTAAGTATTACACCTTTATCAGCCAAATCGAACATGGCGCCGGCAAAATACCCCCTGAGCTCTATGAAGCTTATGCCGATGCTGTAGGCGTTAAGCGCGTAGACTTTATCAAAAACATACTCATGTATTATGATCCCCATGTGTATAAGATTCTCTACGGAGGATCGAAGTAAACAGAGGGAGTGCTCATGGGAAAGGTGATCCCACTACCGGGGATGCCCCGGTCGTGGACTGCTGGCGAGCGGGTAATATTTGCGCGAATTCTGCATTTTTATAATCGCAGCAATCTTAAAAATAATTACGTTTATACCGAAGAGGGTATTACGGAAGATAGCGAGCCGTGGATTGCATTTGTCTGCCATGATGGCACGACAATCCTTTCTTTGACAAAAATGCAAATTAATCACGCCATAAAATTCGTCGTGCTTTACCGGTCTAAATATTACGAGTTCGACGATCTCGTTTCATTTACGGTTGATTTTATGGCCGAAAACTTGTGGGCTGAAAGCGGTACGCGTTCTTAAGGATTGCCGCTTTTTATTTTCTCTTAAAACTGTCACGATGCTGCGTCGCCGTTTAAACAGTTATGGGCGAAACAAATTTATTAACTGATTTTGCAAGGAGCTAACGATGTCGATGCGTGTGGGGATGATTGGTCTGGGAATTATGGGCTCGGCAATCGGTGTCAATTTAATCAAAAACGGTTTTACCGTTGTTGGGTATGATGTCGATGAAAGTAAAAATCAAGCGATGCAGGAACAGGGCGCAACGATAGCGGCCTCACCCGCGGAAGTCGCGGCTCAATCAGATGTTGCTTTTACGTCATTGCCCAAGGTTGTTGCTTTGGATGACGTCGTAAGCGGAAAAGGCGGGTTGGTCGAATCAAAAAAAGAAGGCCTAGTCGTTTGTGAATTTTCGACATTTCCGATTGAGGATAAAGAGCGCGCCCGGGATGCCTTATCAGAGGTCGGCATCATTTTGATGGACTGTCCGTTAAGCGGCACTGGCGCGCAGGCGCAAAAGGGGGATTTGTCCGTATATGTCAGCGGTGAAAAATCGGGTTATGAAAAATGCGGCAATGTTTTTGATGGCTTTTCGCGTTCAAATTATTATCTCGGCGAATTCGGTAATGGCAGCCGCATGAAATTTGTGGCGAACCTTTTGGTGGCTATTCATAACGTGTCGGCGGCAGAGGCTTTTGTGCTCGGTATGAAATCGGGTCTCGATCCGGAAACGATTTATAAGGTCATTCAGGACGGCGCGGGAACGTCGCGTATGTTTGAAGTGCGCGGCCCGATGATGGTTGAAGGTGAATACGATGAAGCCACGATGTCGATCGATATGTGGCAAAAGGATATGAAAATTATTATGGAATTCGCCGCCGCTTTAGGGAGCCCTGCGCCGCTGTTATCGGCATGTGCGCCGATTTATCATGCCGCCTTGTCACAAAATCGCGGCAACCAGGATACGGCCTCGGTTTGTGCCGTTCTGGAAGAACTGGCGAATTTCAAGCGTAAGTAATTTTTGGTCTTAATTAAAAGGGCCGGTCGCCTTGAATTACGGTACGGTGCATCAAGCGCCTGTCGTTGTCGTCAAATGCATTGCGCCGGTGCATACAGCAACGGTTGTCCCACATAATCAGGTCTCCGACTTGCCAATTTTGGGTCCAGGAAAATTTCTCCTGAGAGGCATGCGCCCAAAGTGTATCAAGCAAGGCCTCGCTTTCTTCAAGCTCAAGCCCGTCAATGTAGGAATTTTTCCGCCGGCCCAGATATAACGCTTTGCGGCCGGTATCCGGGTGGGTGCGGGCTATCGGATGCAGGGGGCCGGGGAGTTCACGGACATCGGTGGTTTCGGGTTCCGTAAAGCCGAGCCGGAGTTTTCCATCGCTAGTGAATGTCGGGTCGTGCTTTATTTTTAACAAATCAATCCGGGTTCGTATGTCATCCGGCAACGTTTCGTAGGCCATATACATATTGGCGAAGCTGGTTTCGCCACCCGAAGGCGGAATCTCGATCGCATGCAGAACGCTGCCCGTTGGGGGCGAGTCGATATAAGACATATCGGTATGCCAAAGGCATTCGTAATTAGCGAGCGAACCAAGCGGTTTACCGTCTTTGTCTTTTAAATTCGTGATGCAGCTCATTTCTGGGTAGTCGGGCAGATAGGGTTTGGCGAATTTTGCCGGCGGACATAAATCCAATTCACCAAATTGCCTGGCAAACGCGAGATGAACATCATCGCCGAACTGTTGACCTCGGATACGCAAGACAAGGTGATCTAGCCAAGCCTGATGTATAAACGCGGCATCCGCATCGTTGATGGCATTGATGTTAAAACCTGTAATGTCGGCACCCAAGGCAGTCCCCGTTGGAATGACTTGAATCCCTGAGTCTGTGCTGGCTGCGGTTTTAGCAGGAGTATCGTTCATAAAACCTTTGGTCCCATCCACACGTTAAAAATCAACCCAATCGGGCTTTTGCGGTGTGACGCTGGCATCGCCAGCGCTAAACGTTGTATCCGCCTCAGTGGTTTTATCTAAATACTCGAGACGGATTAAAGCAAGGCCAAAGCCATCGATGCTGGAGCGCATCTCGCCAACTTCTTTGCCATCCCACTGTATGGTCGTCCCTGGCGCCGGTGGTGGACCTTGAATAACAACAGGAACCAGCCTTTTTTTAATTAAGCCACGGTGTTTCGTGCGGGCCGTGAGTTCTTGGCCGATATAACATCCTTTATTCCAATCAACGCCGTGAAGTTCATCAAATCCGTTTTCGAGCAGAATAGACTTTTCAATGATCATGTCGCGGCTGCCATCCGGTAGACCCAATTGCAAACGCAGATTGTCGTAGTCTTCTTTGCTGCCCTCAGTAATGTTCAGACCTTGCATTATTTGTTCTGCATCTTCACGGGGGAGTATGGCCCGGATGCCCATGCCTGAATGACGCGGATCAACATAGGCAACGCCATAATGGAATGGCTTCGCCATACCGGGTTGTTCTGAAAGTTCGCAAATTTCTTCGATGCCATCGCCGAATAGGGCAACGGCAACATATTCACCGCTTTGATCGGAGATCGTTGCTTGAGCGCGCAGCTTATACATACTCAGCCGCCGGAATAGATCGTCACGCCGGGCATCCTCGCAATCGACCAGCAAGACGCCGTTTAGTTCGGCGATAAAGAAATCATGGAGGTATTTTCCTTGGGCCGTCAGCAGGGCGGCATAGATTGCCTGCTGCGCTGTCGCTTTCTCAATGTCATTGGAAATCACGCCCTGGAGGAAAGTCCTTGCCTCAGCGCCCTCTATGGCTAGGAGGCCGCGGTCATTGAGAATAACATAACGGGGCGGGGAATTTTGATAGTTCATGCCTGTCCTGCTTCGTTAGAGCCCTAGAAGTAAGGGACCTTCAGATGCGCCGCAAGGGTAGACCCTAGGCAATTTCGGATCAGCAACGTATAACGGCTTGGAATGAGAGAACAAAATCTAATATTACAGCGAAAAATGCCATTGTCGGCGGCTGACGTGGCTGGCCCGGCCTGCCGAGCGGTTTGGCTTATGATTCCGGGAGCAGGCCGTTGAAACGCATGCTTTTCATAACGGCGACGCGGGTTGGAGACGCGGTCTTGTCGATGGGATTATTAAATCATTTCATTGAAAAGCATCCCGGGATACAGATCACAATTGCCTGCGGGCCGGTCGCAGCACCTTTGTTCGAGGCCGTGCCGGGTCTTGAGCGGTTGGTTGTGCTTGAAAAGAAACCGCTCTCAATGCATTGGCCGCAATTTTGGCGGTCTTGCTTCGGCCATATTTGGGACGTGCTGGTCGACCTGCGAGGTTCACCAATTTCATTTACCGTATTCGCCCGGGAGCGCTATCGCCGGGGTGATCACCGTTCGCTTGAACATCGCGTCCGGCAGCTGGCTGCTGTCGTCAATCAAATTGATAATCCGCCGGCACCGAAAATTTGGACAAATAAAGATCATCAAAATGTGGCCGAACGGTACATCCCAAACGGCGGCCCGGTATTGGCAATTGGGCCGACGGCGAATTGGGCGGCAAAAATATGGCCCGGCGAAAAGTTTTCCGAGTTGATCCGCCGAATGACGGGGCCGGAGGGAATAATGCCCGGTGCACGGGTTGCGATCTTTGGTGCCGATAATGAGCGGCCCATTGCACAAAGTGTTATCGATTCAGTTCCGCAAGAGAAGTGCATTGACCTGCTCGGTAAAATCGATCTGTTATCGATATCTGCATGTTTGGAGCGGTGCGCGCTTTATATCGGCAATGATTCCGGACTCATGCACATTGCAGCAGCTTCTGGTGTTCCTACATTAGGATTATTCGGGCCGAGCCAAGATGTCTATTATACCCCCTGGGGATGCGATTGTGATGTTGTACGAAGCGTCCCGTACATGGATATTTTCCCGGCTGATTTTGACCATAGAACGTCCGGAACTTTGATGGAAAGCTTAAGCGTTGAAGCTGTAGAAGACGCGGCACAGCGTTTGTGGCAACGGGCAGGTGAAGGTGTAGCATGAACCAGTCCCATGCAGTAAAGCTGACGGCTTTGATCACGGTTCATAATGAAGAGGACCGCTTAGCCGAATGTCTCGATCATTTGACCTTCGCCGATGAAATTGTCGTGCTGTTGGACGACTGCACGGATGATTCGATGAAAATTGCGCTTCGCTACACGGACCAAATCATTGAGGGGTCTTGGGAACGGGAAGGGCCGCGGCGCAATGCAGGTATCGATGCCTGCCAGGGCCCATGGATTTTGGAAGTTGATGCCGATGAACACGTGCCGCAAGCATTGGCGGAAGAAATATGCGAAGTTATTTCATCAACAGAATATGATTGGCATGAAATTCTCGTCGATAATTATATCGGCGATAAGCTCGTCCGCCATGGATGGGGCGCTTCTTATGGCAAGGCCGCTTATCCCGGGTTATTTCGAAAAGGCGTCAAAAAATGGGGAGACCAGAGAGTTCATCCGCGTCTCGAATGGTCCGGTCGTAAGGGCCCGATGCTCAAGAATAGAACTAACCATTACGTCGACCGGGGCATATCCGATATGATTCGCCGACTCGATAGCTACTCAACCGCCCGGGCTAAAGATTTACGGGAATCAGGTCAAATTGGATCGACGTTGAATAACCTGCGGCGGTTTTATAGCCGGTTTTTTAAATGTTATGTGATGCGCAAAGGATACCGGGAAGGAGGCTACGGGTTGCTGATCGCGATTTTTGCCGGTTTATATCCTTTATTGTCACATCTCAAAGCGCGTCTTGAGAAGGAATAGATTTCGATGGCGCGCATCGTCATGGCTGATGACGGCATTACCTTCGATGGCAAGGTCTTTGAAACGAAGCCGTTAGGCGGGGTTGAATCCTCTTTTGTTTGTCTTGCCGAAGCGCTGGCGAAACGCGGCCATGATGTTGCTGTTTACAACAAATGCCAGGGTCGCATCGTTCACAATGGTGTTGAATGGGTGCCGATCGACACAGAGCTTCCCTATGGCGCGATGCCGGAACAGGCGGATCTTTACATTGCTAACCGTGGTGACCGGCTCATCCCGTTAGTCCCTCAAGCAAAGCACACCGTGTTCTGGATCCATAATCCGGCGCAGTATCTTCTGAAATGGCGCTATTTGTGGAAGTTATGGCGCCGCCGCCCGATGATCGTGTTTATTGGCACTTATCATGCGGGGACCTACCCCACGTGGGCCCCGGACGGGGGGCGGATGGTTATTCCCTACGGCATCCCCGAACCGTTTCGTCATGCCGAAACGGCGCCCGCACCACCGGGGCCGCGGGCGGTTTTTACGTCCAATCCCCTACGCTCCTTGGATTGGCTGCTGGACATTTGGTCGCGCGGCATATATCCCCATGTGCCCCAAGCCGAGCTGCATGTTTTTGCCGGTGCCGCTGTGTACGGTAGCGTCGGTGATGCGAAAGCGAAGCAAATGAATGATGTTTTAGAGCGGGCACAAAGCATGAAACAGGAAGGTGTCGTTGTGAGGGGACCTGCACCGAAGCAACAGCTTATTGAAGAATTACGGAATTCCCGCGTGATGCTTTATCGTGGCGATTTAAATGAAACGTTTTGCCTGGCAGTCGGCGAGGCACAAGCTATGGGTGTGCCGACCGTCGTTCAAAGCATTGGCTCGGTTGTAGAGCGCGTTGTCGATGGTGTGACGGGATTTGTTGCCGAAGATGACCAAGCCTTTATTCAGGCAGCCCGTGATTTGTTGACGAATGATCAATTATGGCTTGAACAACATCAGGCGGCATTGAAAACGCAACGGCAATGGAGTTGGGACGATGCCGCGGGTGCTTTTGAAGGGATTTTGGCCTGATGCGAGTCCTTCAAGCGATGGCCGGTGCGCCCTATGGCGGTGCAGAAGCGTTTTTTACCCGCCTTGTCATCGCGTTGCATCAAGCGGGGCTTGAACAACGCGTCCTGATGCGCCCCAATGAAGCCCGTGAAACAATTTTGCAGGACAACGGTATTCGGCCCATGTTGGCGCGATTTGGCGGCGCCTTGGATATCACGACCCGGTATACGTTCAAAAGCCAAATAAAAGATTTTAAGCCTGACATAGTGATGACATGGATGAACCGCGCGACACATTTTTGTCCAAGCACGGGTGCAAAAAGTGGTGAGAAAGGTTCGTTCGTTCATATCGCCCGGCTCGGGGGATACTACGATCTCAAGTATTATAAAAGCTGCGATCATCTGATCGGTAATACGGAAGATATCGTGCAGTATTTAACGCAATCGGGCTGGCCGCAGGAACGGGCGCATTACTTGCCGAATTTCGTTGCCGGCAAACAAGGGAAACCGATTGACCGAGGCAAACTGTACACGCCGAAAAATACAACGCTTATTCTCGGCTTGGGCCGGTTGCACCCGAACAAAGCGTTCGACACGCTTCTTGAGGCGGTTTCGCGCGTGCCCAATACTTATTTATGGATCGCCGGGGAAGGGCCGGAGCGCGAGAAGCTGGAATCGTTGGCCGAGAAGCTAGCGATTAAGCCGCGTGTGCGGTTTTTGGGTTGGCGCGAAGATGCCGCTGATTTGTTGGCCACATGCGATATTTTTGTTTGCCCGTCCCGGCACGAACCACTCGGCAATGTCGTGATTGAAGCCTGGGCGCAGTCAAAGCCCGTTGTTGCCGCCGATGGCCTTGGTCCCGGGACGCTGATTGAACATATGGAGACAGGCCTGCTTGTGCCTGTCGATGACGCGCCGATGATGGGGCGTGCCATCCGGCATGTGATAGAGAATGATGATGTGCGCGAGCGAATCGCGCGGCAAGGAAACGACGTTTATCAAGAGCATTTTATGGAAAGCCAAGTCGTCGATAAATACATGTCGTTTTTTGAAGAACGGTTGAAGGACTGATGTGCGGTATCGCTGGCATGATGTCGCTCGACGGCGTAACGCCGGATGACGCGGCTCTTGATGCTTTAGTCGATGCGCTTCGCCACCGTGGCCCAGATGGTGAAGGCCGCTTTGCCGCCGGCGGTGTCGGTCTCATTCAAACCCGCCTTGCGATTATCGATCTCAATACCGGTGATCAACCGCTCTATGCCGAACAAAGCGGTGGCGAGCAGTGTGTTTTGGTCGGTAACGGTGAAATCTATAATTACGTCGAGTTGCGCGAGGAATTAGGCACGGGACTGTTTAAGACCCAATCGGATTGCGAGCCGCCGCTGCAGCTTTACCTAAAACACGGTCCGGACTATCCCCGCTACTTGCGCGGTATGTATGCACTTGCCGTTTACGATGCCGCCCGGCGGCAATTGATTGTGTCGCGCGATCCGCTGGGGATTAAGCCGTTGTATTACACAGAGACGTCCAGCGGGTTTTGTTTTGCCTCCGAGCCGCAGGCCCTGATCAAGGCGGGGCTTGTGCAGCCGAATGTTTGCGAAAAATCCATTCATGAATTGTTGCAGTTACAGTTTAGTTGCGGCCCGCAAACGGCGTTTGAAAATATTCATCGCGTGTTGCCGGGTGAGACCCTTGTCGTTGAGAACGGCCGGATCGTCGGGCGGCATAAAATCAATGCATTGCCGGAAGAAAGACCGCGTGATCAAAGTTTAGATGAAGCGCTTCATCGACTGGACGAGGTGTTTGCCGAATCGGTTGAACTGCACCAGCGCGCCGATGTGCCTTACGGTATGTTTCTCTCCGGCGGCGTTGATTCATCAGCCGTGCTGGCCATGATGAAGCGGTTAAACGCTGAACCGGTTCATGCCTTTACCGCCGGATTTGCCGATAGCACCGTGCACGACGAGCGCGCTCAGGCCCGCCGCATCGCTAAGGTTGTCGGTGCGAAGCATACGGAAGTGGAATTTACCGAATCCGATTTTTGGACGCTGTTGCCGCGCGCCGCCGCGGCGATGGATGATCCGGCTGCCGATTATGCGGTGTTGCCGAGCTATAAGCTTGCTCAAGCCGCGAAAGAGGCAGGCTTAAAAGTTATTTTAACTGGTGAGGGCGGGGATGAGCTTTTTGCCGGCTACGGCCGTTACCGGCGCGCACGCCGGTTAAAGCTTTTTGGTGGTCGGCCGATGCGCCATCGCGGCATTCTCGAGGGGCTTGGCGTTCTCCGCCAAGAGACTGATTCTTTTCACTGGCGTGACGGCATTGCCGCGGTTGAGCACGATGCTGGGACTGCAGGCCTAACGGCGCTGCAGGCGGCGCAGGCAACCGACTGTGCCGATTGGCTGCCTCATGATCTTCTGACCAAGCTCGATCGCTGCTTGATGGCCTTCGGCGTGGAAGGCCGGGTGCCGTTTCTCGACCAAAGGATGGCCGAGTTTGCTTTCACACTCCCGGATCACTTGAAGGTGAGGCGCGGTATGGGGAAATGGCTGTTACGCACATGGCTGGATCGGCATTTACCGGAAGCCGCCCCGTTTGCGCGTAAACGCGGTTTCACGGTACCGGTCGGCGCGTGGATTGCTACGCGGGCTGCTGAAATCGGACCGCTAGTTGCAAAACAGCCGGGCGTCGAAGAGTTGTGTGATCCAAAAGCGGTCGTGAATCTCTTTAATTCTGTTGCCTCAAATCAGAACGGCCAGTCTGCTAAGGCGGCGTGGACGTTGGTATTTTATGCGCTATGGCATCAAACACATATATTAAATAAAGCGCCTGCAAAAAGCGTACAGGAATCACTTGCGTAAAGTCTTGAGACTTATACGCAATTTAAGGCGCAAATCTTTGGACTCTCTCTCTCTCTCCGCGTGTTAAAATTTAGCAATAAGATAAAGCAGCGGAGGCAGGGCGCTTAGCATTTTACCAGGAACGGCCAGTCGGCAATTCGGACAAAATTAAAAAACTCCGATGGCGTCATATTCTCGCCACATTGCGTGAATAGGTATAGAAGCGGTATAAACCTCCGGTTTATACTCTTTTGCTAAAATAGAGGCGAAAAACGA
>Ga0181593_10000448_pt1 | contig 35864 bp, 28 predicted proteins | sample 071ome_19_FD_133756 | JGI IMG/M metagenome (GOLD analysis project Ga0181593, IMG submission 133756) | Coastal salt marsh microbial communities from the Groves Creek Marsh, Skidaway Island, Georgia - 071413AT metaG (megahit assembly) | ecosystem: Environmental > Aquatic > Marine > Intertidal...
GTATGCGTTCAACCTCTTCACCGAGATGCTCGCAGGGGTGATCAACCCTGGTGCTCGGATGAGTCCGGAGATTGCCGGGCCACCGTCGTACTGGCTCGAACCGCGCGACGAAGCCCTGACGGGCGGGGCGTGCGTGATCGTGATCGATCCTTCGCACTGGATGCCGGCAGGCGAGGCGGGCGCGCGGTCCGACCGGCTGGTCGATGCGGTCAAAGGGGCGAAACGCCGGCCGGGTGTCGAGGAGATTTATCTGCCGGGGGAGCGGGGCTGGCGCACGATGGCGACCGGTGCCCCCGTCCGAATTCTGCCTGCGCACTGGGAGTCGTTCGTGCAGATCGTCGAGAGTGTCGGACTCACGGTCGATGGGTTGCGTGCTTCGCACACGAGGGGCGAGTAGGTCGCTCAGCGAATCTCGTCGAGGGTTGCGCGCAAGGCTTCAACGAAGCGGTCGACGTCGCTGGGCCCGAACACCATTGGCGGCTTGAGCTTCAGACAGTTGCCCAACACGCCGTTGGGGTAGACGATGACGCCGCGTTGCAGCATCCGCTCGCTGACCGCACGCGCGAGCCATGACATCGACTCGAGGGTGTTGGGTTCAGCAAACTCGATGCCGAGGTAGAGCCCCACCCCGCGCACATCGACGATCCGTGGATCATCGGTCCTCAGCTCTTCGAGCTGCGATCTGAAATAACGGCCAACACTGGTCGAGCGGGCCTGAAGGCCCTGCCTTTCGATCTCGTCGAGCACGGCGTCGGCCACAGCACAGGAGACTGGGTTGCCACCGAACGTGTTGAAGTACTTCATGCCCTGGTCGAACACATCGGCGATCTTGCGGGTCGTGACAACTGCCGCAATTGGGTGGCCGTTGCCCATTGGTTTGCCCATTGTCACGATGTCGGGAATCACGCCTCCGAGCTCAAAGCCCCAGAAGGTCTCCCCGAGCCGACCGAACCCGACCTGGACTTCGTCGGCGATACAGAGTCCCCCCGCTTTGCGGACCATTTCAAAGACTTGGCGGAGGTAGCCGTCAGGGTGCACGATTTGGCCAGAGGTCCCCATCAGCGACTCGGCGATGAACGCCGCTGGCGCGTTCCCGGCAGCGACCAATTGATCGATGACGACCTCGGCGTCTGCGGCGTACGCCGATCCGGGGTCGGGATGGTCGTAGCCGTAGGCTCCCCGCAAGCGATCGGGACGCGGCACCTCACTGGTGGTCGGAGGTGGGCCATGCCCGCCGGGCCCTTTGTATCGATCCGGGCTGATACCGGTAACCGCCGTGGTGTTGCCGTGGTACGCGCCGTCGATCACCACGATCTGCTCATTGCCCGTCACCTGCCGAGCGATCCGCAGCGCAAGATCGTTGGCCTCGCTGCCGGTGCACACGAGGAACACCACCTCAAGTGGGTCGGGAAGGGTCGCCGCCAAACGCTCGGCGTAGTCGCCCATCTGCTGGTACACGAAGCGCGAGTTCGTGTTGAGTCGGTGCATCTGCCGAGTGGCTGCTTCAACGATGCGGGGATTTGCATGACCGACGTGAGTGACGTTGTTGATTGCGTCGAGATACAGGTGTGCGTTCGTGTCGATCAACGCACAATCGCGACTACGGACAAGAGTGGCCGGTTCCCGGTAGTAGTAGCGCTGCGACGAGGCCAGTCGTTCGTTGCGCTTGATGACCGCATCGATGAGGGGCGGGTCGACCGGTGCCGGCACTCGACCGATGAGAGCGGACGGGTCGTTGCTGATGCTGATCCAAGCGGCACGGTCGGCCGGACGGACGAAGTCGGGTATTGCCTCACCCTCACCGATTCCAATGTTGAGGATTTGCAAACCGAGCGGCACCGTTGCCCGCGCAGTTCCCAGCGGATCGCCTGCAGCAACCACCGAGCCCGGCGTAAGGGTCGTGGCGAGATCGCGCCAGCGGGTGGTGAGGACTCGGCCGTCGACCTCATGCTCGATAAGAAGGGGCTTCGCTGCGACCACCTCACCGGCTAGCGGGGCGACGACCGGGGTGTCGGTGTCGAGCAGCAGTTCGATACCGAGCTGGATCGTCGCTGGACCGCCCTCCCCGTCGGCAAACCCTCCGTGGTCGAGGCGCACGGTGTCGTGCTGGACCAATCGGGCGCCGGCCGGCAGCGCAGCGTGAATGGCGTCGGCATCGGTTGGGTCTACGCCATCCCAGCGACTGTCGTGAGGGTCGAGGTCGGCGACCGGGAGATTGCTCGCTCCAGGCACCGCCGGTATGGATCCTGCGATTTCGGCCGGTTGGCGTTCACCGGGAGCGATGCGTTGTTGAGCGAAGGTGGCTGGGATCGCAGCGAGTCGGTGGAGGGTGGCCCACGTGTGCGCCGACCTGGCTTGAGCGTAGGCCGGTTGGTCCCCTGACCGAGCCGCCCAGGTCAGCGCGTTGACGAGTAGTCGGCCCGAAGCCATTGGGACAACAGCCGCCGCCTCCTCAGGCGTGAGCTTCCCTCGTTCATCGACCCAGCCGCCGACCACAGCGGCGGCGGCGTCGAGCGGATGCACTCGTCGCAACATGGCGTAGGCGACGGCTACCGCCAGCTCGCTGATCGCTGGCCCGCAGACGACATCACCGAAGTCCACCACGCCCGAGACAGCAAGCTGGTCACCCCGGCGCTCGACTAAGACATTGTGATCGTTGAGATCTTGATGCAAGGCACTCGTTGGGGCGATCGAGAGGACGGGAATCGCATAACGCTCGAAGAGTGCGAGGATCCGATCAGCAACGGCCGCTTGGTGCTCGTCGGTGATCTGATCGCGGTGTAGTGCGATCGAAGTGGGAACCTCTCGCAAGTCCCAGTGATGTCGGGTTGTTGCGCCGACCTCGAGCGGCCGCAGAGCATCCACCATCAGCGCAGCTGTTCGGCCAAGGTCACGACACAGCACGTCGTCGGGTCGGGGTACGTCGATCCAGCGAATGCCGCCAAGCCACTCGGTGACCCAGACGAGGTGGCCGCGGTGCTCCACGACACTCGCGCCGTCGTTTGTCAACCGGGTGGAGGCGATAGGCAACGCCGCTGCTGCCAGTGATGCCGCCGCCAACTCGCGTTCGGTGCGGTGACGCGCGTCGCCGCTAGCGGGGCGGACCTTGGCACAGGCGAATCCACCCGCGGCAAGCGAAAGACGCCGAGTCAGATCGTGTTCACCATCAAAAGTGTCGACGGCGTTGACCTCGAGGCCCCATCGGTCGGCGATCAGCGGCCGCAGCCAGTCGGGCTCAGGTGTTGACAAGGTCACTCCCCGGGGCGCAGATAGATCTTTCCGCATTCCTGGGAGAGTCCGACTTCGAACGCCTCCTGAGCTTGCGACATCGGGAAGATGTGCGTGACGAGTCGGTCGATACGCCGCTGAGTTTCTGGGTCCTGAAGCATGCGGATGAGCGACGAGCGGTCGCGGAAGCGGACATCGTGCCCGCCGGTCCACGTGATCACTCGGTCCATCATGTCGTTGAGGATGCTGAGCGAATACGGCTGCGAGCCGTTGTGCCCGAGGCTGACAACCGTGCCGTAGCGTCGGACGCCGGCGAAGCAACGATCGAGGTAGAAGGGAGCGCCCGAACACTCGAAGGCGTGATCAGCGCCGAACCGGTCACCGGTGTGAGCGTGCACCTGCGATATCCAGTCGGGGTCGTCAGGGTTGATCACGGCATGGACTCCGAGGTCTCGGCAAATTTGCATTCGAGCTTCGTTGCGTCCGAGTACGAGAACTTTTGCGTCCCGATAGAGCGCGTTGACGATTGCGCCGAGACCGATGAACCCGATGCCTCCGACGAGCACCACATCGCCGGCCGTGACGCCGACCGTCTCCGCCATCGTGTGTGACGGCCCAAGCGTGCAGTTGCCGGCGGCTGCATGCTCAAACGCCAGCCCGTCGGGCAGCTTCATGACCATATGCTCAGGAGCAAGGCGGTAGCGGGCCATGGCAAAGCCCCCCGAGGCGCTGCCGGTGACTTTTTCAATGCCAAGCAGACCTGCAGTGACATCTTGTGGAGCCAGCCCGTCGTTGAATCCCTCGTAGGGGATCCCGAGGCAATGGGTGGGTGAAAGGCCGTCGGAGCAGACAAAGCACGCTTGGCAACTGTTGCCCTGAAAGACGATCACCCGGTCGCCGATAGTGAAACGGGACCCGGGCCGGGTTTCGACGATGGTGCCGACGCTCTCGTGTCCAAGGTGTTCGGGACTGTCGTGCCACTCGAACTGGTGGTCGCGAAAGATCCGCGCCTCGTTGCATACCGGCGCAATGGCGTTCTCCACCAAAACGAAACCCTCGGACACGGTTGGGTACGGCTTCTCGACGGTGCGAGCCACTCCAGGTTCGGGGATTGTGAGAACGGTGTTGGTTGGCTCAGTCATCGGGCGCTGCTCTCTGCCATTTGAATTAATATGACCGCAGACCCATATTAACCTGCGGGTCGTGAGGAGTTGAACCAATGCATCTGGGTCTCGATGGCAAGCGAGCGATTGTTACCGGCGGGAGTCGCGGTATTGGTCTTGCGATCGCACGCACACTCGTTGACGAGGGGGCGCACGTTGCGATCTGCGCCCGGAGCGTCGACGGCGTTACCCGGGCTGTCGCCGAACTCGGCGATGCTGCATGGGGTGAAGCGGTGGACGTCGCTGATCTGGGTGGATACGAGGCATGGATCGACCGGGCCGTCGAGCACCTTGGCGGTCTCGACATCTTCGTCGGGAACGTTGCTGCGCTGATCGACGCTGACGACGAAACGCTCTGGAAGACGGCGTTCGACGTCGATCTGATGCACGCTGTCCGAGGGTGCCGCGCCGCGATGCCGAGCCTGGCAGCGTCCGACTCGGGCTCGGTGGTGTTGATCTCAAGTGTCTCCGGCGTCATGACCGATCCGAGTCCCTACGGCGCCATGAAGGCCGCGCTATCGGCGTATTCGTCGCAGTTGGCACAGACCGCAGCAGTTGATGGCGTGCGGGTCAACGCCGTGTCACCCGGGCCGATCCTCTTTGAAGGCGGGGTGTGGGACGAGACACGTCAGCACGATCCCGCCACGTTCGCGTTCGTTGAGAAGTTGCCTGCGCTCGGACGGATGGGGAGGCCCGAAGAGGTGGCGCGGACGGTCGCCTTCCTTGCAAGCCCGGCATCAAGCTTCACCACCGGTGCCAACGTCCGAGTCGACGGCGGGACCGTGAAGTCGGTGCAACACTGAGAAGGGATGAACAGCATGCGAGCAGCAATCTTCGACGCCCCAGGCCTACCCCTCCGTCTCGATGAGGTTGATGCCCCCACGGCTGGCGAGGGCGAAGCGATCCTGCGGGTTCGCAGTGTCGGTATCTGCGGTTCCGACATCCACGCCACCGAGGAGACCGGCATCGCTCGTCGCGGCGGGATCCTCGGCCACGAGGTCGCCGGCGAGATTGTCGAGGTCGGTCCAGGTGCCTTCGGGTCATGGGCGGTCGGCGAACGTGTCTTCGTGATCTCCCAGCTGAGCTGTGGCGATTGTGGGCCGTGCCGCAAGGGTGAAAATCACGAATGTGAGCACATTGCGTTCTTCGGTGCGCTTGGGGATGACCAACCCGATGGCGCCTACGCCGAGTATCTCCGAGTCCGCACGCCCGATCTCCTTCGGGTGCCTGACACCGTGTCGCTCAATGTCGCCGCGTTGGTCGAACCGCTTGCCACGGGCCTGATGCTCGTGCGTGAAGCCGACCTGGGCATCGGCGAGACCGTGATGATCCTCGGCGCCGGCCCCATCGGACTCGCGACTGCGCTGTGGGCCCGTTTCCTCGGCGCGCGCCGGGTTGTGGTCAGTGAGTTCGTGACGCATCGTCTGGCCCTGGCCGAACGCATGGGTGCCACCGATGTCATCGATGCCGGAGCTGTCGACTCGGTAAAGAACGAGGTCGAACTTCTCCTTGGGGCACCACCCGACATCGTGATCGAATGTGTTGGGCGCCCCGGGGTGTTTAACCAGGCAGTCGAACTGGTCAAACACGGTGGCACGGTCATTGCCGGGGGCGTCTGCATGGCGCCCGACCCGATCGATCACCTGTTGGCCTACGCCAAAGAGCCAACGGTGCGGTTTCCCGCGACGTACACCCGAGCCGAGAACGAGTTCATCATGGAGATGATTGAGCAGGGCAGGATCGACCCCTCCCCGCTGATTTCCCACACGATCTCGCTCGATGACCTGCCGGAGGCATTCGAGGCGCTGCGCCGACCAACCGACCAGTGCAAGGTCGTGGTGAACCCATGAGGTCTCGATGACCATCGATCGCGGCACCGCTGAAGGACAATGGCAGACATGGCTGCAGCGCCTGCCGTGGGACGGGTGGATCGACGAGCCGGGTGCACTTCAGATCTGGGGCTACGCCTCTCGGCCTAGTTACCGGCCCGGCGACACTGTCGAACTCTGCGTCTCGACCACCGCTGATTCGTGGGGTTTCGAGGTGTGGCGCGACGGCGAGCACTTCAAGAAGGTCTTCGAAACGTCCGGTATTGCAGGCGTCGAGTATGCGGTGCCCGCCGATCCCGTTGCCCATGGCTGTGGGTGGCCGGTCGGTGCCAGCTTTACGATTCCGTCCGACTGGGTTTCGGGCGGCTACATCGTCGTTCTGCGGGGGGAGCGCAGTGGGTTGTCGGTGTGTCAGGACGCGTTCTTCGTTCTGCGAGCCGTGGACCCAGGGGCACGATCGAAGCTCGCGTTGGTGGTCGCAACCTATAGCTGGCAGGAATACAACGACTGGGGTGGGGGCTGCGGTTACTCCTCGAAAGACTTCGACGATCAGAGCCTCGATCCACTCGTGGTGCGCGAGACGAGCTTCCGGCCGCGGTTGAGCTTCGAGAGGCCCTGGAGTCGCGGCATGATCCGGGTGCCAGTCGGGGTACCGAGGCTGGCGCAACCTCCGCTTGCAGTGGGTGCTGCCGTCGGGATTCCGGCAGTCGACTGGTGCATCGCGAATGGCTATTCGCCATGGACGGTCGCCAACGGGTGGGCGCGCTACGACGGGCTCACGGCGCGCTGGCTTGAGCGAGAGGGCTATGCCCCCGAGCTGCTCTCGCAATGGGATCTCGACCGTGATCCCGATGTGCTTGACGGCTATGACGTGGTCGTTACCACCGGCCACGACGAGTACTGGACGGCGGCTGGTCGGTCGGTTCTTGATCGCTTTGTCGACAAGGGTGGTCGCTACGCCCGGTTGGCCGGGAACATCATCTGGCAGGTTCGGATGGAAGACGATCTCCGCACACAGGTCTGCCACAAGTACGCAGCGCATGCGGATCCCGAACGCCATAACCCTGACGTCGACCGTCGGACCGGTGCGTTCGAGTCGCTGCATATTGACCGGCCACCGGTCACAACGTTCGGGGCGAACGGATTTCGCGGTGTCTATTCGAGGATGGGCGGCATGTCGCCTCGCGGCGCTGGTGGGTTCATCGTCTATCGCCCTGACCACTGGTGCTTCGACGGCGCCGACGTCTACTACGGCGACGTCCTCGGGGGAGAGGTGCCCCTCGTTGGATTCGAAAGCGATGGTGTCGACTACACGTTCCGCCACGGGTTGCCGTTTCCGACCGGTTCGGACCACGCATCTGAAGAGCTCGAAATCCTCGCTCTCACACCCGTGACGCTTGAGGAGGACGATCACGGCCACGCCGGCAACCTCCTGTCGATCGCCGACGGTGACCTCGCGTTTGCTACCGAAGCGTTGCTCGGCGCCGACACCCCCGAGGGTCGCAACCAGGTGCGCTATGGCAGCGCAGTCATCACTCACATGCCCAAGGGGGCGGGTGAGGTGTTCTGCGCTGGCACGACCGAGTGGTGTTACGCGTTGGCCCAGGGCCACATGCAGACCGAGATCATCACCCGCAACGTCCTCGATCGTTTTCTTGGGCATTGATGAACGCTGCGCCCGACTACCGAACGCACGCCGAACATGGTCTCATGCACGGGTTTCCGCCAGCACCGGACAAGGTCGTCACGGCCAAAAACGGACTCTGGGTGCCGCCGTTCAACCGGTGGGCCTATCAGCACATGCGCGAACTCGTGCCATCGGTTTCGATCAGGTCGGATGCAGCCCCGCGGCCCCTTCTGCGCACTCTTCGTCCGGCGCTTGATGAGATCACCATCCCGCAACCCGATGGCTCGACGGCATCCTTCGACGAGTTCCTGCGGGCCACCTACACCGACGCCATGGTGGTGGTGCACGACGGGGTCGTGGTGCAGGAGCGCTACGACAACTCGATGACACCGCACACCCCGCACCAGATGATGTCGTGCACCAAGAGCTTCATCGGTCTGTTCGCGATGGCGGCCGCTCGGGAAGGCCATGTTGCCGAGACGGACCGTATCGGTGATCTTCTCGCTGAGTTGGAGGCGAGCGGCTTCGCGGACGCAACCTTCGGGCACCTGCTCGACATGACCAATTCTCTGGTCTTCGATGAGACCTACGACGATCCGCATGCAGACATCCACGCGTATGCCGCGATTGTGGGAATCGGGGAGGGGTCGAGGCAGGGCAGCCTGCGGAACCTCTTCGAGTACCTCGCCACGCTTCGAAATGACCCTGCCGAGGCGCACGGTGCCGCCTTCCGCTATCAGACCCCGAAGACCGACGTCGTCAACTGGGCTACCAACCGGGCGACAGGTCGCTCATTGTTCGAGAACTTCAGCCGCCTGTGGGCCGAGATGGGAGGAGCCGACGAGGCATACGTGCTCGTCGATCCGGTCGGCGCCCCAGTCGCCGGCGGCGGCCTCAACGCATCGCCGGAGGATCTTGCGCGGTTTGCGCTCTTGATGCTGACCGGCGACTCGATGGTGGCTCCTTCGGCTGTTCTCGACCTGATCCAGGGTGGCGGGTCCGTCGACGCGTTTCTTGCCGGGCCCGACGCCATCGGAACGATGGCCGATGGAAACTGGACCTACCGGGCCCAGTGGTGGGTGCGGAACGAGCCAGGGCGTGAGGCGATGACAGCGATCGGGGTCAACGGGCAGTGGATCTATCTCGACCGGGCCCGAGACGTCGCGATCATCAAACAAAGTAGCCAGCCGGTTGCACTCGACGAGTGGGCCGACGACTTCACCATTGCTGCGTTCGATCGGATCATCGCCGCCCTGGGCTGATGACATGACCATACGGTAGAGTATGTTGCATGTTCGAGCCAGCCTCGCATCTGTCGTCGGAGGCGCAGGCGTACCTCCGCGACCCTGCACCGCCGATCGCACCGATCGATTGGCTCGACGCCGACGCCGTGGAGGAACTCCGGCGGGCGCTCATCGAACAAGGCGCCGTCGAGGTTGAGGCGCTCAAAGGTGATTGGGTCAGTCGCGACGAGACCTGGGGCGGGGTGCCGTGTGTGCGGTTCGCCGCAGACGAGGGTGCGCTCGATCGCTCGCCTGTGCTCGTGCATCTTCATGGGGGCGCGTACCTGATCGGCAGTTCGCGGACGAATGCGGCGGTCGTAATCCCGATTGCACAGCGGACGGGCCTGCCCGTGGTTTCGATCGACTATCGCCTTGCCCCCGAGCATCCCTTTCCGGCTGCGGTCGACGATGCGGTCGCGGGGGTGCAGGCGCTGCGTGAAGCCGCGCCAGTGCAGGCGATCTTCGGTGAATCCGCCGGTGGCGGTCTCACCATTGCCGTCGCGGTCGCGCTTCGTGATGCGGGAGTGGCGCTTCCGGCCCGACTCGCTGTGCTGTCGCCCTGGGTTGACCTCACGTGCAGCGGTGACAGCTACCGCACGCTCGTCAACGTCGATCCCGTCTTCAGTGATCCCGAGATTCCGCCGGCATTGGCCCACGCCTATGCCCGCGACCGGGTGGCCGAACCCTTGGCCTCCCCGGTGTTCGCCGACCACCGGGGTCTGCCGCCGACCCTGATTCAGGTCGGCAGTCGTGAGGTGCTGTTCTCCGATGCGTGCCGACTCGATGAAGCGATGCGGCGCGCTGGGGTCGATACCATGCTCGACGTCTGGGACGGTCTCTGGCATGTGTGGCAACTGGATGCCACCCTGCCGGAGTCCACCGTTGCCCTCGACCAGTTGGCCGCGTTCCTGGTGATGCCGTGAGTCGGCTTTCGCGCACCGACTGGACCGACGCTGCGTTGGCCGCCATGGCCGACACCGGTACCGCCGGTGTGAACATTGAGCAGTTGGCTCGGAGCCTCGGCACCACGAAGGGCAGCTTCTACCACCACTTCCAGAATCGGCAGGCGTTGCTTGTTGCTGCGCTCGCTCGATGGGAGGAAATCGTCGCCGCCGACCTCGTCGATGGCGCGACCATCAGCGATCCGCGTGCCCGGTTGCTCGCTGGCTCGCTCGTGGGGGTGGCGGCGAACCTCGACGGATTCGTTGATCTTGCGCTCGCGGCGAGCATCAACGAACCCGTCGTCGCCGCTGCGCTTGAGCGCACAAACGCACGCCGGATCGACTGGCTGATGGATGCGTTGTGTGACGCCGGATTCGACCGCGAGGAGGCGCACGATCGGGCGATCCGTGCACTGTCTGGCTACCTGGGCCTCTACCAGTTGCAGCGCACGCTGGGTGAGACCTTTGACCGGACAGCGCTGGTGAACCAGATCACCGCCATGGTCGAGAACATGCTGCGTTGATCAGCCGTACGCCTCGCCGTCCCTGATCTGTTGCCTGGTGGCGGCTTCGAGTAGTTGGACACTCATTCCGGCAGCCATTCCGCCATCGACGGGGAGGGCGTGGCCATTGATCATCGCTGCCTCGGGTGACGCAAGAAAATGGATGGCAGCAGCCACCTCGTCAGCGAAGGCGAGGCGGTCGACATGCTGGTTCGCGAGTGCCTGCGAGCGCACTGCCCAGTGGTCGTCGGTCTGGTCGCCGGCGAGGGGAGTGTCGACACCGGTCGGGCAGACAGCGTTGACTCGAATGCCCTTGGGCCCGAGTTCAACAGCAGCGTGCTTCGTGAGGCCGACAACCCCCCATTTCGACATGCCGTAGGCGCTCAGCCCCGGGAAACCGACGATGCCGGCCATAGATGCGGTGTTCACGATGTTTGCGCCGGGCTGCATCAAGAGAGCAGCGGCCTTGATGCCGTGCAGCACGCCCATCAGATTGATGTCGAGCACCTGCTGGGTTGCCTCGAGGCTGTCGGTGAACAGGCCGGTGCCGGGGCCAAGGACGCCAGCGTTGTTGACGAGAATGTCTAGCGAACCGTGCTGGGTGATGGTCTGGTCGAGCGCTTCGGCGACCGCATCGGGATCGGTGACGTCGACGATCGCTGCCTGACCCCCGATCTCCGCCGCTACCGATGCGGGGTTGGCGATGTCAGCGACGATCACGGTGGCGCCGGCAGAGGCGAAGCGGGTCGCCGTGGCCCGCCCGATGCCGGACGCTCCGCCCGTGATAAAGGCGACGAGGCCGGTGAGATCAAACATGGACTTCCCTTGACATGTCTCGAACATACGCTAGCGTATGGTCAATGGGGAGGCAAGACGATCGTTCTGACCGCTGGCTCGTCATCGGGGCGGGCCCGTCGGGCCTGTCAGTCACGCTGGCGATGGAGCGTGCCGGACTCCCGTTCGATGCGGTTGAGGCCGGCGACAAGGTTGGCGGCCTCTGGAACATGAACAACCCGGGTTCGGCGATCTACGAGAGCGCGCACTTCATTTCGTCGGCTGACCGTTCGGGTTGGGCCGACCTGCCGATGCCAGATCACTACCCCACGTACCCACGGTGGTGGGAAATCCGTGACTACATCCGAGCCTGGGCCGGTCATCATCAACTGAGTCAGCACTATGAGTTCGACACAACGGTCGCGTCAGCTGAACCAGTCGAGACCGAGGATGGGGAGTGCTGGGACGTCGTCCTCGAGTCGGGGGAAGTGCGCCGCTATCGCGGCGTGATCGCCTGCCCCGGGTTTCAACGAGTTCCGAACCAGCCGACGTACCCCGGCGACTTCACCGGTGTTCAACGTCACAGTCAGACCTACGTTCGGGCCGACGAGTTCGAGGGCAAGCGGGTGTTGATCGTCGGCGCCGGCAACTCCGCTGTAGACATCGCATGCGATGCGGCGGTCGTAGCCGACCGAGCGGTGATCTCAACTCGGCGCGGCCACTGGTTCATGCCGAAACTTGTCGGCGGCGTGCCGTTCGACTGCTGGGCGGTGAATACGGCCTCAAGTCAGGAGCAGGTTGGCCGGTTCCTCATGATGCATGCTGGCGACCCGGCTGTGGTCGGGTTCGGTGAGCCTGACCATGTCGCAATGGCCCACCATCCGATCCTGAATGATCAGGTCGTGCATCACCTTGCCCACGGCGACCTCGTGCACCGCCCCGAGGTCCAGTGCCTGGACGGCCCGTTCGTGCACTTCGTCGATGGTTCCAGTGAAGAGATCGACGAGATCGTGTGGGCGACAGGCTTTCAGGACAAGCTGGCCTTTGTCGCTGAAGAGCACTGCCGGATATCGCCCGACGATGCGGTCAACGACCTCTTCTTGTGGATGTTCCATCGACGGCATCCACACCTCGCAGTGCTGGGCCCGGCCAACCTTGCGGCCGGGGGCTACTGGGGCTTGGCCGCTGCAGCCGATCTGATCGTGGGGCACCTGGTCGACGAGCGTGACGACCCAGCCTCTTGGCGACGCTTTCGCAAGGTCATCGAAGGCCCTGAGCCTGATCTCAGCGGTGGGTATCGCTACCACCAGAAGGAGGGCCACCTTTCGTACGTGAACGCAGCCGCGCTCGACGAGTACAGCGCCCAACTCGCCGTCGACTTCGGGTTCGAACCGCTCGCCATGCCAGCCGATTTCCAGCCCCCGGAAGTGCTCGACATCGACGAATGGCTGGCGCAACCCGGGCCGGTCTCGAAGCCGTCCGACGGGTCCTTAGCTACGGTCCGATACGAGCCCGCAGAGATGTTCGATGACTGAGGCCTTCTCCATCGCTGGCAAGGTCTGCATGGTCACGGGGGCGTTCCACGGACTCGGCGCAGTGATCGCCCGTCGGTTTGCCGGTCATGGTGCCAATGTCGTGTTGGCGGATGTACGCGACTGCTCCGACCTTGCCGCAGAACTCGACGGGCTGGCGGTGCGATGTGACGTCACCGACGAGGAGCAGGTCGCGGCAGCAATGCGCACTGCGGTCGACCGCTTTGGTCACATCGACGTGCTGATCAATAACGCCGGGGTCGAGAGCTGGGAAGGATCGATCGTCGACCTCGACCTCGATGGCTGGCGGCGCGATATGGACATCAACGTGCTCGGTGTCGCTCTCGGCATCAAGCACGCGGTTCCCTTCATGGGCGTGGGAGCGAGCATCGTGAACGTGGCCTCGCTCTTCGGGCTCTTGCCTGTCCCGACCCTCTCGTCGTACGACGCATCGAAGGCTGCGGTCATCCACCTCACGAAGACGGCGGCGGTTGAACTCGGTCCCAGGGGCATCCGGGTGAACGCCGTCTGTCCCACCGGGCTCACCCACGACAGCTACCTCGGTCGGATTGAGGGCGTCGACAACTGGCTCGACGATTGGTTGAAGCTCAACCATCAGCATGTCGATGAGCTTGGAACCGCCGACGACTGCGCTGCGCTCATTCATTACCTCGCCAGCGACGACGCCCGTTTCATCAACGCCCAAGCGATTGCCGTCGATGCCGGTGCCGGCGCTGGCCCATCGATCGCGTTGGTTGAAGCGGCCATCGGTCAGCCAGCCGAATGGGGCGATGACGATCCCTTCTTCGAAGCGCCGCCGGTTGAACCATGACCGTGCCTCCACCCAACCACCTTTCGCCTGGTGCGGCGAGGTATCTCCGTCAGCCTGACGTTTTGGCCTACCCCGCCGACTGGACCGATCCGTGGGACGTCCACTCCGTGCGTGAAATCGCGCATCCGCTTTGGTCGTCGATCAACGAGACGCTGGACTTTTCGTACGAGGTCGTCGAGGAGCAGATCGGTGGTGTGCCCTGCGAGCGGATCCGGGCGGTTGAGGCCCGATCCAAGGTGGTGGTCCTCCACCTCCACGGCGGGATGTACTGCCTCGGTACTCCAGAGATCGACCGGGTACTCAACGCCCCAGTGTCGCTCGGTTCTGGTCTCGATGTCCTGTCGGTCGACTACCGCTTGGCTCCTGAGCACCCATTTCCTGCTCCGCTCGACGACATCGTCGCCGTCTGGATGGGCCTCGTCGATCAGGGTCTCGATGTGATTTTGTTGGGAGAGTCGGCTGGTGGTGGCCTCGCCGCCGCAGCGGCGCTCCGAGCGAAAACAGCCGGGCTCCCGATGCCTCTCGGCATCGTCTTGATCTCGCCAATGCTCGATCTCACCGGGGCGAGCGACACGTTCCAGACCAACCTCGCCGTTGATCCCGACTACGGCCATGATCCCGATATCTTGCTCGCGCCAGGCCGAGCCTATGCAGGGTCGACGCCGCTCGATCATCCGTTGATCTCGCCACTCTTTGCCGAGCTCGCTGGTCTGCCTCCGATGCTTGTGCACGTGGGCGGACGCGAAGTGCTGCTCGGGGACTCGGCTCGTTTCGTTCGGCGGGCTCGTATGGCCGGTGTCGAGGCATCCCTGCACGTTGTCGACGGTGGGTGGCACAACTCGCCGATCTGGTATGGCGTTCCCGAGGCAGATGCTGCGATCGCCGAGATCGTCGGCTTCATGACGAAGGTGGCGCCATGACCATCGTTGTCACGGAGCTTCCGGGTCCTGCCGGAGATCAACTCGAGCGCTTCCTCTCCGATCCCGAGGGTGCGCTCCACGAGTGGCGCACCTTCGGAGGCATCGTGCCCGTCGACCTCGGCGGCGTCGAGACAGCAATCGTCTATGACCTCGACGCAATCCATCAGCAGTTCGCTGACAAACTCGAAAACGTCGGCATGGCCCCGGTTTTCGCCCGCCTCGGGCACGCGACTGGCACCGGCATTCTCACGAACTACGACTGGGCGACATGGCATCCACGGCGCCGGACGGTCGTCAAGCCCTTGGGGTCACGAGCCGTACGTCAATTCCACGAGCGGATGGTCGCCATCATCGACGACGAACTTGATCGCTTCACGGTTGGCGATCATGCCGACCTCATGGCCGACGTGCGGCGGATCACCCTCCGAGTCATTGCGGATCTCCTGTTCACGACCGACCTCACGCCCGATGCCGAAGCGGTGATCGACCGGGCGGTCGAAGCGATCCATGCATGGGCTGAGGCCGACCCGGCGAACGTCGACCTCGACCACGAGCCCCCCGAGTTTCGTGCCGCGATCAGCGATCTCGACCGGTTCATCCGGTCGGTCATCGAAGGCCGCTCGCCTGCAGAGCCCGGCGGCGACATGATCGGTCGCCTCCTCACCGCTCGCGAGGAAGGCGCTGCGCCTCTGGAGGGTGACGCAATTCGTGATGAAGCGGTGACGCTGATTCTTGCTGGCCACGAGACAGTCACGAACACGATTGCGTTCGCACTCGACCTCTCCGCCAGACATGCCGACGCATCCGCATCGCCGGCCCGCCACATCGTCGACGAGACGCTGCGGATCTATCCCCCTGTGCACATCACCAACCGGCTGATCGTGAAGGACTGCCAACTCGGTGACACCCTGATTCCTGCCGGTTGGGAAACGATTGTGCCGGAGATCGTGCTCTACCGGGACGAGGGACTTTTTGAGCGGGCGGACGAGTTCCTGCCTGAGCGATGGCAAGAGGGCTCACCGCTGCGCATGGATCGAAGGGCGTACTTTCCGTTCCTCACCGGCCCCAAATTTTGTGTGGGGAGCCACTTTGCGTTACTCGAGGCGACCGAGGTCGTTGAGCGCTTCCAGGCTCGCTTTCGGCTAGCGATGCTCGACCCCGAACCGCCGAAGGGGCGGTTCTTTGCGCTCAGCTACGGTCCCGACCGTCCGATGCCCTACCGCCTGTTGGCAGCCGACCGACCCGAACTGGAGAACTGATGGCTCAAGGAATTGATGCGGGGAATGACCCGATGTACGAGCCTCGCTACCAAGAGATCGCGACGTTCATGCGGGCGCCGTATCGCCCAGACCTGGCCGATGTCGACGTGGCGCTCTTCGGGGTGGCGTACGACGGTGGTGTCACGAACCGTCCCGGCGCCCGGCACGGCCCTCGCGAGATCCGCAACCAGTCGAGCTTGATGCGAGCGATCAACCATGCCACGGGCGTGAATCCGTTCGAACTCGCCCGGGTCGCCGACATCGGCGATGTTCGCTTCAGTCAGGTCTACGACAACGCTGCAGTCAACGACGACATTGAAGCCTTCGTGCGGCGTGTCGTCGCTGCGGGAGCTCTGCCGTTGGCGGCAGGTGGTGACCACTCGATCACCTACCCCATCTTCCGCGCGCTCGCGTCAGCTGACCGGCCAATCGGCATGGTTCACATCGATGCACACACCGACACGTGGGGACCGTTTCGGGGCGAGAAGTTTCACCACGGTTCGCCGTTCCGGCTTGCATGCGACGAGGGTCTGCTCGACCCGAGCCGAACGATCCAGATTGGTATCCGTGGCGCCCAAAACTGGGCCGACGGATGGGAGTATTCGCGCGAGCAGGGGATGCGGGTGGTGTTTATCGAAGAGTTCGAGCATCTGGGTGTTGAGGCGGTGATCGAGGAAGCGCGGAGCGTGGTCGGCGACGGCCCCACCTACATCAGCTTCGATGTCGACGGGCTGGATCCGGTCTATGCCCCTGGCACCGGTACCCCTGAGGTCGGTGGCATTACGACGCGTGAAGCACTCACGTTTTTGCGCGGCCTCCGAGGGCTCAATCTCATCGGCGGCGATGTTGTCGAAGTGTCGCCGCCCTTCGACCCGTCGGGGAACACGGCGCTCGTTGGTGCCACGATCATGTACGAAATCCTCTGCTTGCTGGCGGAAGGGAGCGCAGCATGACCGTCGGTCTCACGGACGGGACCGCCGTTATCACCGGCTCCGCCGGGGGAATCGGCCTCGGCCTTGCGAAGGCGTGCCTCACGCGCGGGATGCGGGTGGTGTTGAGCGATCTCGACGACGATCGTCTCGCGAACACGGTCGAGTCGTTGCGGGCTGACGGCGCACCCGTGGCAGGTCTAGCGGCCGACGTGAGAAAGCCCGCCGACCTCGAGGCTCTCCGCGACCTCGCGTTGCGTGAGTTCGGTGGCGTCGACCTCCTCTGCAACAACGCAGGCCTCGGCTTTACGAAACCCCTCATGGACTGTGAGCCGGGTGACTGGCAGGTCGTTCTCGACGTCAATGTCCGCGGTGTGGCAAACGGCATCCATGCCTTCCTCCCGCTCATGCTTGAGCTGGGCCGCGGCCATATCAGTGCCACAGCTTCGTTGTCTGGGCTGCTCGGTGATCCGGAACTCGGTGTGTACAACGCGTCCAAGTTTGCCGTCGTTGGTCTTATGGAGGGGCTTGCCCACGACGTAGCGTCGACCGGGCTCTCGGCCTCTGTGCTCTGCCCCGGCCCGGTTGCAACCGATTTGATTCTCACGTCCGCTGCGCAGACTGGCGTGGGAGCGAACGCGGACGTGCACGACTATCTGAACCGGGGTATGCGGCCCGATGATGTCGGCGAGGTTGCGATCGCTGGCATCGAGGCGGGACGCTTCTGGTTGCTTTCCCACCAGGAACTCACGGAGCGGTTGCTGGCGGGGCGTATGGACGCAATGCTCACCGACGGACGGCTCTACGTTGACCCCCTCGACTGGACGGACCAGTAAGCGTCTAGTCGAGCGATTCGACGCCGAGGTAGTTTGCGTCAAGTAGGGCTCGGTTGGCGAGAAGTTCGGGCGCCGTACCCGACATGGCAAGGTCACCGTGGTTGAGTACGTAGCCGCGATCGGCAACGTTGAGTGCCAGATCGACATGTTGCTCGACGAGGAGCACGCCTGCGTCGGTTTCGTCGGCGATGCGTCGGACAACCGGCATGAGTTCCTCGTAGATCACGGGAGCGAGTCCGAGGCTCATCTCGTCAACCATGAGGAGCTTTGGCTCAGCGACGATCGCCCGTCCGAGTGCGAGCATCTGCTGCTCTCCACCGCTCAGGAGGCCACCACGTCGGCCCATGAGGGGCCCGAGCGCTGGAAAGAACTCGACGGCACGGTCGAGATCAACCTTGCCAGTGGTCTTTGCGAGCTGCAGATTTTCGCGAACCGTGAGCTGGAACAAGATTCCTCGGTTCTCGGGAACGTGGCTGACACCACGGCGAGCAACAAGGTGCGCTTGCCGAAGCCTGGGCACCGGCGAGCCCATGACGTCGACCGAGCCAGCCAGAATCTCACCCATTCCTGAAATGGCCATGAGCGTTGTGGTCTTGCCGGCCCCGTTGGGACCGAGCAGCGCAACAACTTCACCGGCCTCGACATGCATCGTGAGGTCGCGCACAACCGCCACGCCGTCGTAGCCGGTGTGGAGCGAGTCGACAGAGAGGAGGGTACTGCTCATCGATCCGCTCCGCTGTGGCCCAGATATGCCTGGATGACAACGGGATTGTTGCGCATCTCGGTGGGTGAGCCAGAGGCGACGAGTTTGCCGAACTCGAGCATGTGGATGTGGTCGCACACCGACAAGACCAGACCCATGTCGTGGTCGATGAGGAGCATCGTGTAGCCCTCGTCGATCAGCTTGCGGAGTTGCTCGCCGAACCACTGTGTCTCGCTCTTGTCGAGACCGGCGGCTGGTTCGTCGAGGAGCAGGACCTTGGTGGAGGACGACACCAGCGCCCGGCCGACCCCAACCATTTTCCGCTGCCCCTGTGAGAGTTCGCGAGGTTGGCGTTCAGCGATATCGCGCAGATCGAGCAGTTCGATTACTTCGTCGACTCTGTCGTGTGCCTTCGCAGGGCGGAAGAAGTCACGCAGTGCGCTGGAAACCGTCAGCCGTCCACTGGCGACATCAAGGTTTGAGCGGACGGAAATGTCGTCGAAGAGTTCGAGTGTCTGCCACGTCCGGGTGAGCCCGTCATGGGCAAGGACGTGGGGCGCTCGTCCGGACACGTCACTGCCGTCGAGCACGACACGACCGCTTGCGTTGTTGGGAAGGAATCCGGTGACGGCATCAATGAATGTCGTCTTGCCAGCTCCGTTTGGACCGATCAGGCCGGTCAGTTGGCCTCGGGCACAGTCGAGCGAGACGTCGTGAACCGCCAGCAAGCCTCCGAAGCGGACGGTGAGATTCTCGGTCCGGAGCACGGCGTCAGACATCGGCGGCTTCCGGTTTCGGTCCGGCGGTTCGGGTATCGAGGGGTTCGAGGCCGCGTCGTTGCCGAACGAGGTTCACAACCTGGAAGAACTGCCTGCGCTGGAAGCCGTCGATGCCTTCATTGTTGAAGACGGCGGTGGCGATCAGAAAGAAGCCGGCAACGTACGCGGTGTAGGAGCCGACGTCGATGAACCATTCGTTCGTCGCAATGATGCCGATGCCCTCGGCGAACAACGTGCCTGCGGTGATTGCGCCCCCGACCGTCGAGATCCCACCCAGGTAGGCGAACGCCAGCACTCCGAGTGAGACAAAGATTCCGAACGATGCTCCGGTGTAGGTGCCCAGCTTGTAGGCCGTCAGTGCCCCACCAAGTCCAGCGAGGGCTGAGGAGATGCCGAACGCGGTCAGCTTCACCATTGCGACGTTCACGCCGGCTGCGGCGGCAGCGCGCTCGTTGGCCCGGACAGCCAGCATCTGTTCACCGAGCCGCGACCGGCGAAGCCGCATGACCCCGACACAGCAGGCGGCCGTCAAGACGAGCAGGAAGAGCCCGAAGCCGCCGGTGGGGATCTTGTCATCGCCCAAGAAGAAGCTGCTCGACGGGCCGAACTCAAGGCCCACCGCCTCCGGGGTAGGGGCGACCTTATTCGTGCGCGATAGGCCGAACCAGCCAGGTCGTTTGAAGAAGATCTCTTCGATTGCGAGGCCGCTAGCGAGGGTGATCACAGCCAGGCTGGCACCTCGGGTTCGCAGAGAGGGGAGCGCTGCGATCAATCCAAATCCGATACCCGATGCGACCGCCAACGGAAGGGTGAGCATGAGCGGCAAGCCGGCGTCGGTACCGAAGGTGCCAACCGCGAACGCCGAGACACCAGCGAGCGCCATCTGCATGAGTGAGATCTGTCCGACGTAGCCGGTCACGACAACCAGCGAGAGAGCGAAGAGCACGCCGATCATCGAATTCTGCATCCCGGCGCGGAACTGGAACGGAGCAAAGATCGTGACCCACATTGCGGCGATGAGGAGAACGCCGTATGCCGAGATCCTCCAGCGGGTGATCGGCGGTGCATACGCCTCGGGCAGACGCTCAGCGGTGATCGAACCACGTGACGGCAACGTCTCACCCCGAACGACCATGGCGATCGCAATTACCAGGAACGGGAGGGCCCGGCGGATGCCGATGTCGGGGATCCAGTCGAACTCAAATTCGAGTCGGAAAAGTTCTTGGTCGATGACGCCGAGCATGAGTCCGGCTGCAGCGGCGACCACAAACGATGACATTCGGCCGAGGAGGGCAGCGCCGAGCGAAGAAATCAGGAGCACCGTAAAGAGGTTGGGGGTGACTCCGGTGATCGGTGCGACGAGGATGCCGACTGCTCCAGCCAGCACCGAAGCGAGGACCCAGCTGATTCCGGCCTGCCGGTCGGCATTGAACCCGAGGAGCGTGGTGAACTGCTCGTTCTCAGCGGAGGCCCTTGTGGCGATACCGAATCGGGTGTACCGGAAAAGCGCGTAGAGCGCAGCGGTCACCACCACCACCGTGCCGAGCAACCAGAAGCGGTCCTGGCCGACCCGAACACCGAGGAAGTCGACCGGGTCGTTCGGAAAGATCGGCTCCGCACTCTTTGCCCGAGACCCGAAGCGCAACACCACGGCGGCCTGGAGAAACAACATGATGCCAACCGAGGCCACGACTTTGGCCAGAACCGGCGCGTAGCGGAGGGGTCGGAAGATTGCGAAGTGCGCAATCAGCCCGAGGATCGCCGCAGTGAGAAGGGCAATCACAATTGCAAGACCTCGGCTTGTGCCGGTCTCGCTGATGTTGACCATGGTCGGAATGTCGAAGACTTCGATATCGAAGATCCCCTCGAGGGGGGCGACGGGGTTGGGGAGGGGTGGGATGGGATAATCGCCGGTGTCGGCTAGCGACACATACACGTACGTGACATAGGTGGCGATCGCTCCATGTCCGAAGTTGATGACGCCCGACGCCCGGTAGGCGACGACAAGGCCCAGGGCAAGCGCTGCGATGATCGTGCCGGTTCCAAGGCCGAAGAGAATCGGCTGGAAGTAGATCTCACGGTCGACAAGCGCGCCAACGATCCACGCAAAACCGACGACTCCGGCGAGCAGGAGCGCTAGTCGTTCGGGAAGCGAGCGATCGGTCATGGGGACACGAGGTGGGCCGGGGGCAGTCGCAGCGTGCGACCGCCCCCGTGCCTACCGAAACTAACCGAGTAGGAAGTCGAGCTCGGAGAAGTCGAGCTGGACGAACCCGTCGGGGCTGGTGAGCTGGCCGTCGCTGACCGTGACCATCAGCGGGGCCATGTTGCAGGCGCCGGTCCAGGCCGAGGGGCCGGGGCAGGTCACACTGTCGAGACCGGGAACGTCGGAGCTGGAGTAGCTGCCAAGCACAGCGGCGACGTCGGCACGCGACGCGCCGGCCCCAGCGGTCTCGAGGACCTCACGGGCGATCCAGGTGCTGGCGAACGACCATCCGGAGAGGCCAGCGTTTTGGGCATCGGACCCGCCGTACTCGTCGAGGATCCGGTTGATCAGCGTGACATCGTCACCCCCGTCCACGGTGGGAGCCGACGAAACAATGGGGCCGGACCAGCCATCCAACGCGCCGGACGACACAACGTCTTCGGCCATGCAGAGATCGTTGGCGAACGTGCGTCCGGCATAGCCGACAGTGTCGACCGCCGCAGCTGAGGCGGTGCACTGTGCCCCGTCGGCCAACACGAACAGCCACATTTCGTTGTCCGGGTTTGCTGCGCTCACCGGTCCGGTGAGGTCGGGTTCGAAGCCGAGCGGAACAACCTCGTTGATCGCGATGCCATTGGCGTCGGCGATCGCTTCCAGCGCGGGGATGAACGGCTCGAACGCCGGGTCGTCAGCGATAAACAGCGTGCCGTTGGTGATGCCCTCGCCGGCGGCGAAGACGAAGAACACCTGGGCGAGGCCGGGCAGACCCGGATCGACAGTAAAGACCCCGGGGGTCAGGTAGTCGATGAAGTCATTGCCCAGCGTCAGGACCGGCATCCCGGCCCCAACGAGGACGTCGTTGGCAGCCGCAGAGTTGGCAAGGAAGCCTGCACTGATTACGAGGCTGATGGAGTCGTCGTTGACGAACTCCTGCGCACAGCCGACGTGGGATTCGGGGGCATCACCGGCGTTGCAGACGACGAGTTCAACGTTTCCGCCGTCCTCGGCGTTGGCGTAACTGACGAGCGCCTCGGCTGCAGCAGGGACCTCTGGGAACGCGAAGAGTTCCTCGGTCTGGGCGATGAGGCCGATTTTCACCGGGTCGGATGCGGGCTCGTCCTCCGTCGTGTCGTCGCTGCTGTCGTCGGCAGAGTCGTCGCTGGCATCGTCGGCAGAGTCGTCGCTGCTGTCGTCGGCTGCTGCGTCACCGGCATCGCTGCCGGCTCCGGCATCGCCCTCATCGTCGTCGCCGCATGCAGCGGCGACCATCATGAAGGCCAACAGGACGGCCAGTAGCCGGAGCCACCTGGATTGCTTACTTTGCATGTGGGTTTCCTCCCCCTTCGCCGGCCGAGGCCGGATGTCTTGCTACCACCGTTTTGGTGGCCAAGGTCGTTGGATCTGTCGTCATCGGGTCAGCCCAGCCTCGAACGCCTCGTGCGTGATGCGCAGGTAGGGAATCGTGTCAACGGTCCCGGCTCCGGACAAGGCCCGCACTCGGTCGACGATGTCGGCGAGGTGATCGTGGTCCTCGAACCAGACTTCGATGGTGGCGTCGAATCGCCCGAGCGTTCGGGCCACAAGGCAGGTCTCGGGAACGTCGACAAGCGAGGCTACGAGGGGCTCGACGGGTCCCGTGGCTTTGATTGCGAGCGCAGCGAACCCTCCGATTCCCATAGCTTCAGGAACCGGGTGAGCCTGGATCGAAACGATGCCGTCGGCGAGCATGTCGAGTACTCGATCACGAACTGCAGCCTGGGAGAGTTCGACGAGTGGTGCGAGCGTGGCGTACGACGCTCTTCCGTCGGACATGAGTTCGAGGAGCAGGCGCCGATCTGTGGCATCGAGCTCGCGAGTGCTCGCAGGGGACGGCTGGATCGACGGAACGGCGTCACGGCGCCCGACTCCCGTCCAGTCCTGCTTGTCGTAGTGGAGCGCGGTTGCCGTCTGAAGACGGCGGACATCTTCGAGTTCTCGCAGGCGGTCGAGGCTGTCGAGAAGGTGATCGTGGTTCGTGCATCGCAGCTCGACCATCAGGTCGAATCGGCCAGTTGTGATCACGATGAAGACGGCGGCGTCGATATCAGCCACCGCAGCAGCGAACTTGTCGACCTGGCCGCTGAGCTCCAAGAACGCAAAGGTGAACACGCCGAGTCCAAGGCTTGAAGGGTCGACCCGGCCGGTGACGGTGATGACGTCTTCCTCAAACAAACGCTGTACCCGCGCACGCACCGCCGCCTGCGACAGGCCGACCTGCGGTGCGAGGGCTGCGTACGTGGCTCGGCCGTTCTCAACCAGACCGGCGATGAGCGCACGATCGACGTCGTCGATCTCCGGGCGCGTCGAGGTGGTCATGCCTCTCCCTCGAGGTCGGCGCTGAGATGACTGATCGCCTCGGCACTGAAGCCGAGAGGAATGCCGTCATGGGCTCCGACCAACGATCCGGTGAGTGTCACGCTCGCCGGGCTAGCCAAGAACTGGAAGACCGGCGCCATCTCGGCTGCCGTGCGGTATTGGCCATTTGCGGTCATGCGTCGGATGAGTTCGATGCTGGGCGAGGACTCGGAATCCATCTCACTCTCCACAATCCCTGGGAGGACGCCATTCACCCGGATCTGGCGAGGGCCGAGGTCAAGCGCCCAGCTCCTTACCAGCATGTCGAGCGCAGCCTTCGATGCCGAATACGCCGCCATTCCTGGCACCGCAACGGTCCCGGCTGGCGAGCTGGTGATGATGATCGAGCCTCCGTCGTTCATTCGCTGAACGCCGTGGTGCATCGCCCGGGCAAGGCCGAGCGTATTTACGTTGATGACTCGCTCGAACGTCGCAAGGTCGTGGTCGTCAATGAGGCCGGTCTCGGCATCAATGCCAGCATTGAGGATGAGGCAATCGATACCGCCGTCGATCGTTGCAAAGGCAGCAGCGACGCTGGCGGGATCGGCAACGTCCATGGCGAGTGCGTGGCCTCCGAAGTCAGCGGCGAGATCATCGGCGGAGCGGCGTCCGGTGATGGTGATCTCGGCGCCGCACGCCGCGAGATGTTGGGCGACGGCGAGTCCGATGCCAGCCGTTCCACCAACCACCACGCAGCGGAGGCCAGCTACGCCAAACAGCGCCGTCGTTGCATTTTCCCCCATCGCTTCGCAAAGTAGCAGTTGATTTCTGTTCTGTGAAGTGCCATTGTCACCAAATCATTGGCCAGATGTGGTCCTTGCTAATGAAATCTGCTTAAAGGGGGCACATGCGTCAGGTTCTTGATCCGAGCGGTCAACTCGTCGATGCGGTTCCGGACCTTGACGACGCCGCGCTGGTCGACGTTTACCGAAAGCTCCTCTCGACTCGGATGGTGGACGAGAAGCTGCTGAACCTGCAGCGACAGGGCCGGATGCCCGCCTATTACCAGTGCAGCGGTCAGGAAGCGCACGTCGGTGCAGCTCTGGCATTGCGGGACGACGATTGGATCTTCACGGCCTACCGAGAGCTCGGACTCTGGATCGCTCGAGGGCTTGGCCTTACGGCTGCAACCGGCTTCTGGCTCGGAATCCCTGACGACGACGAGATCTGGGATGTCAACGGCTTCAAGATCACTCGGCTCAATGCCACCATCGGCACACACCTCCCGCACGCAGTCGGGTTCGGGTACGCCGAACAGCTCAAAGGGAACGACACAGTTTCCATGGTGGTGTTCGGTGACGGAGCCACGAGCGAGAGCGACTTCCATGCTGCGATGAATTTCGCCGGCGTATGGAAGACCCCGACGATCTTTCTCTGCCAGAACAACCAGGTCGCTCAGTCGACCACGCTCGACAAACAGACCGCGTCAGAGACGCTGGCCCAGAAGGCTTCCGCCTACGGGTTTCCCGGCGTTCGGGTCGACGGTATGGATCCGTTCGCGATGTATGCCGCCACTCTCGAGGCGCGGCAGCGAGCCGAGCGGGGTGAGGGCCCGACCCTGATCGAGATGGTGACGTGGCGGTACGCGCCGCACTCCACCTACGACGGCACACCGGTGTATCGCTCGGAGGAGGAGGAAGCCCACTGGCGCTCACTCGACCCCATCATCCGCACTCGAACGTTCCTTGAGCACAAAGGTTTATGGGCTGCCGAGCAAGAGGAAGCGATGCGCGTCGAGTTGTCGGAGGGCATTGAGGCGGCGATCGCCGAACTCGAAGCTCGTCCCGGCGTTGGGCGCGACTATTCACCTCGCCACCTCTTCGATCGAGTTCCTCAGGTTCTCGTTGATCAACTCCACCTAGAGCAAGACGACCTCGGGGAACCACGTACCGAGTTCGACCCATCAGAGGTCTGGGTAGTGCCACCTGAGCCGACGCCAACTGGGGACACCAAACGGATGGACCTCACCGAGGCGCTCAACTGCGCGCTCACCCACGGGTTCGAGGCGGATCCGTCGCTCGTGGTGCTGGGTGAGGACGTTGCCCTCGAAGGTGGCGTGTTTCGCGTCACCGAAGGCATGCTCGATCGTTTCGGGGCCGACCGTGTCATCGATACACCGCTGTGCGAGACGGGCATTGTCGGGACATCTGTCGGTATGGCGATGGCGGGTCTGCGGCCAGTCGCAGAGATGGAGTTCGCCGGTTTCGTGTACCCGGCCTTCGACCAGGTCGTCGGTCATGTCGGACGCATTCGCTGGCGGTATCGCGGTGAGCTCACTGCTCCGGTCGTGGTCCGCCTACCTGTCGGCACCAACATTGAGGCCTACGAATTCCACACCGACTCGCCTGAGACGTACTTCGCCCACGCCCCAGGGCTCACCGTGGTCTATCCGTCTCGTCCGTACGACGCCAAGGGCTTGCTCGCCGCCGCGCTGACGAGCCCCGACCCGGTGATCTTCCTCGAGCCAATCGCGCTCTACCGCGGCCTCTTCGACGATGTGCCGGTCGACCACTACGAACTCCCGATCGGCCGGGCCGCCACGTGCTGCGAAGGAACCGACGTCACGATCGTCACGTGGGGCCCTCCAGTTCACGCCGCGGTCGAGGCCGCCGATGCGCTCGCCGCAGACGGCGTGTCGGCGGAAGTGATCGACCTCCGGACGATTTACCCGTGGGATGTTGACGCAGTGCTCGACTCCGTCGAGCGAACGGGGCGGGTCGTTGTTGCGCACGAGACCCACCTCACTGCCGGGTTCGGAGCAGAAATCGTCGCAACGATTACGGAACGAGGCGCCTACTTCCTCGAGACGCCGCCAGTTCGGGTCGGACACATGGATGTCTTCTGGGGCCCGACACGGCTCGAGCAGCACTCCGTCATCAATGCTCAGCGCATCGCAGCCGGTGTTCACCGCGCCATGAAGGGCTGAGCATGGCATCGATGTTTGCCCTGCCGGCAGTCGGCGACACCATGGTCGAAGCCGTGATTGATGAGTGGTTTGTTGGGGTCGGTGATGACGTAGCCCTCGATCAGGTGATCTGCACGATCGAGACGGACAAGTCGGTGGTCGAGATGACCACGCCCTTCGCCGGTACCGTTTTGCGGCTTGGTGGTGAACGAGGGGAGACGATTGCCGTCGGACAGCCCCTGATCGTTGTCGGCGAGATGGGCGAGACGCCGGAGCCCTCCGCGAGCGAGAGCACACCTGCGCCGCCGCTTGCCGAGCAGCCTCTCGCCTCGCACAGCGGCGCCGCACCGCCGCCGAGAGACGGGCAGGCGGGTGACATTCGCTCGCCGTTGCTGCGTCGGCTCGCCGAGGACCTTGGTGTAGGTGTGGATGAACTCGTTGGCTCTGGCCATGCCGGGCAAATCACGCGAGCGGACATTGAGGCAGCTGCGGCTGCTCCTGTGTTCCAAGCCGTTACCGCGTCTGCATTGACTGCGTTGCCCTCGGCCGAAACAGTGCGAGCGATGCCGAAGGTTCGTCGTGCTGCTCGTGAACGGGGCCTTGATCTTCAAGCAGTCAGCGGGTCTGGCCCGTCCGGGGCGATCACGCTCGATGATCTGCCGGCCGGTTCGGTCACGCCCTCGACTGGTCGCCGCGAGCGCCTCTCGCCACTTCGGCGGGCGATTGGCCAGCATCTGACGGAGTCCGTTACGACAATTCCACAGTTCACCTCGATGGTTGATGTCGACATGACTGCACTCTTGGAGACTCGGAAGGCACTGCAGGCTCGAGAGGATGGGCCGGTTCCACTTGACGCCCTCATCATGACGCTTCTCATACCGGTGCTTCGCGATCACCCCCGGATGAATGCGTGCCTTGATGCGGAGAACGGAGAGATCGTTCTCCACGAACGTTTCGACATTGGTGTGGCAGTCGATACGTCGGACGGGTTGATCGTTCCAGTCGTTCGTGACGCTCACCAGCGCTCGACCGCACAACTCGCAACGGAAATCCTGCGCCTCGCTGCAGCGGCGAGGGAGCGGTCGATCCCGCCGGCCGACCTTGCCGGCGCGACCTGCACGCTGAACAACGTGGGGGCAGTTGGGTTGGAGAAGGGGACACCGATTCTCCCAGTCGGCACTACAGCGATCATCGCACCGGGCCGGGCCAGGCCGGTGGTGGCCCTTCGGGATGGCCTCCCGGTCGAGCGGCTCGTCATGACGCTCTCGGCAACCTTCGATCACCGAGTGGTCGACGGTGGTGATGCCGGGCGCTTCCTCACGCAGTTGCGCGATCATTTGCAGGTTCCCGCGATCGGGCTCCTTTGAGGTAGCGCATCTGGGACGTTTGCGAGACCGGTACCTCAGCTCGGTCGAAGCCTGAGAGCGGCGGCCTTCCCGCCCTGGGTCGTCACGCGAAGCGGCGGATCAGCCGCTCTTTCAGCCCGCCATACGGAGGGTAGAGCAACGAGGGATCGGGTCTCGTTGGCTTGCGCAACACCGAGCGGAGGTTCGAGAACGTGTCGAACCCGGACCGGCCGTGATACCGACCAGTGCCCGAGTCGCCGACACCGCCGAACGGCAACTCCGGTGGGGTGAGATGCAGGATCACATGATTGACGCACGCCCCGCCTGAGGTCGTCTCGTCGAGCAGTCCTTCAACAGCGCCATCGTCTTCACCGAAGACATAGAGCGCTAGTGGCTTTGGTCGGGCGTTGACGAACTGCACGGCCTCGGCCGTCGAGGCAACCGTCATGACGGCGAGGATCGGCCCGAAAATCTCTTCTTGCATCAACGGCGAGTCCGTCGACGGGTCAACGACGACCGTTGGCTCGATATGGCGGGCGCCGATGTCGGCGGAACCACCGGCGGCGACCGTTCCGCCATGATCTCGGAGCAAGCCAGCGAGCCGCTCGGTGTGGCGGTCCGAGACAATCGACGTGAAGTCGGGGTTGTCAGCGCTGCCGCCGCCGAACTCCGCCCACGCGTCGGTGATCCCGCTGACCAACCGGTCGCGATGCTTCTCGGTTACCAGCACATAGTCAGGGGCAACACACGTCTGGCCTGCGTTGAGCCACTTTCCCCAAGCGATGCGGCGGGCAGCGATATCGATGTTGGCGGAGTCGTCGATGATCACCGGGCTCTTCCCGCCGAGTTCGAGCGTGACGGGAGTGAGGTGACGGGCCGCTGCCTGGTAGACGAGTCGGCCGACCTCAGTGGAACCCGTGTAGAAGATGTGGTCGAACCGCTGCTCGAGAAGCTCGGTGGCCACAACAGCATCACCCTCGACGATGGCGATGGCAGTGTCGTCGACATAGCGGGGGAGGAGTTGGGCGAGTGCAGCTGAGGTCGCACTGCTGATCTCAGACGGCTTGCCCAGCACGGCGTTGCCAGCTGCGATCGCCGCCGCCATCGGCAAGAGCAGCAACTGGATCGGATAGTTCCAGGGCGCAACGACCAGAGCGACGCCAAGCGGCTCAGGGACAATCGTGCCCGAACCGGGCCGGGCGGTGAGGGGAAGTCCAACGCGTCGGGCCTTTGCCCATTTCGGAGCGTGCTTCCGGATGTAGGCGATTTCGGTGGCTGTTGAGCCGATATCGGCGGCGAAGCCCTCAAGGGCAGGCTTGCCGAGGTCGGCGGCCAGCGCCGCTTCCAGCGCAGGTGCTTCGTGTTCCAGCAGCGCAAGCAAGCCGTCGAGCTGGGCCAGTCGCCACGTCATCGGACGGGTGTGGCCAGCATCGAATGCCGAGCGAAGCCCATTTACCGTGCGGGCAACGTCAACCGTTTCAGACGGGTCGAGATCGACGATGGGCTCGTTGCGTTCGGTCAATGCCATGACGACAGCGTGCCACCCGGCGGAAGTCGTTGCACCGCGCCGGGTCAAGGGAAGTCGGCGCCGGTGGAGTTCGGCTCAGCGGCCGATGGTGACCGGGGTAGCGGTGAGTTCCTCGGTGGGCGGCTCGAAGCGGGTGAGATCGATACCCTCGACGGCCGCCTTGTACTCCTCGATCGTTGGGGTGCGGCCCAGGACCGAGGACAGGACGACGACTGGTGTCGAGGCGAGAAGCGACTCACCCTTCTTCTCTCCGGAGTCACGCACAACACGGCCTTGGAACAGGCGGGTCGACGTGGCCATCACCGTGTCGCCCGGTTCGGCCTTCTCCTGGTTGCCCATGCACAGATTGCAGCCAGGACGCTCCAAGTAGAGGATGTTGTCGTACCCGGTTCGGGCCGTGTTCTTCGGGTCGGTGTCATCGAACTCGAAGCCGGCGTAGCGGCTGAGGAGTTCCCAGTCGCCTTCCTCTTTGAGTTCGTCGACGATGTTGTAGGTCGGCGGTGCGACGACGAGCGGTGCCTGGAATTCGACTTCGCCGTGCTGCGCTTCGAGGTTGCGCAGCATCTGGGCGAGAATTTTCATGTCGCCCTTGTGCACCATGCACGAGCCGACAAACCCGAGGTCGACGGTCTTGGTGCCGCCGTAGTGTGAGAGCTCGCGGATGGTGTCGTGGGTGTAACGCTTCGACGGGTCATCGTTGTGCACGTCGGGGTCAGCGATCATCGGCTCGTCGATTTCATCGAGATCAACGGTGAACTCTGCGTAGTACTTCGCGTCGGCGTCGGGTGCCAGCGGGGGACGTTCGCCGCTCTCGATCTCGGCCATGCGGGCATTGGCCCGGTCGACGAGGCCCTGGAGCACGGCGTTGTCGTTGTCCATGCCCTTGTCGATCATGATCTGGATGCGGTCGCGGGCAATCTCCAGCGACTCGATCAGCGTGGGCCCGTCGGAGATACAGATCGACGCCTTGGCCTTCATCTCAGCGGTCCAGTCGGTGAACGTGAAGGCCTGGTCAGAGGCAAGCGTGCCGATGTGCACTTCGATCACTCGACCCTGGAAAACGTTCTCGCCGTCGAACTCCTCAAGCATCTGCGCCTGGGTGGCGTGGACGACATCTCGGAAGTCCATGTGGGCGGGCATGGTGCCTGCGAAGGTGACCTTGACCGACTCGGGAATCGGCATCGATGCTTCACCCGTGGCGAGTGCAAGCGCAACGGTGCCGGAGTCGGCACCGAACGCCACGCCCTTCGACATGCGGGTGTGCGAATCGCCACCGATGATGATCGCCCAGTCGTCGACGGTGATGTCGTTGAGGACCTTGTGAATCACGTCGGTCATCGGGGCGTACTCGTGCTCGGGGTCGCGAGCGGTGATCAGCCCGAAGTCGTTCATGAACTTCATCAGGCGCGGAATGTTCTCCTGCGCTTTCGTGTCCCACACCGATGCGGTGTGGCAGCCCGACTGGTAGCCAGCATCGACGATCGGCGAGATGACGGTGGACGCCATCATCTCGAGTTCCTGTGAGGTCATCAGACCGGTTGTGTCCTGGGAGCCGACGATGTTGACCTCGACTCGGGTGTACGAACCGGCATGCAGCGTCGCGCCGGACGTACCGACGGCGTTGCGGTTGAAGATCTTCTCGACGGCGGTGAGGCCCTGTCCCTCGTGGGAGACCTCTTCGGATGGGGCAAACACCGTCGGTGTATCGATTCCGAGGGTGTTGGCAGCAAAGGTCTGGAGCTTCTTGCCAAAGACGATGGCGTAGGAGCCGCCGGCCTTCATGAACTCGGCCTTCTGAGGCGTGAACGCCGACGAGATGTCCATGACCACCGTGCCGTTGGCATCGGTCAGTGTCTGGGCGCGGGTGTTGATCGTGAAAACCGAGCCGGTGTCGACCGAGTACGTCTGCTCGAGCACGGCCTCGCCCTCGTCGTCAACGACGAGTTCGCCATCAGCATCGAACTGGGTGACCCAGTTCTTGAGATCAAGGCCGATACCTCCGGTCACCCCGACCGTAGTGAGGAAGATCGGCGAGATGCCGTTGGTTCCGGCAACGATCGGTGCGTAGTTGATGAAGGGAACGAAGGGGCTCGCCTGCTTACCGATCCACAACGCAACATTGTTGACACCCGACATCCGAGACGAGCCGACCCCCATCGTGCCTTTCTCGGCGACCAGCATCACCCGCTTGTCGGGGTGGGCGGCCTGCAGGTCGAGCAGTGCCTGTTGCTTGTCCTTGTCGTGCTCGAACATGCTCTGCCCATGCAGTTCGCGATCCGATCGTGAGTGCGCGTCGGCTCCGGGGGAGAGCAGGTCGGTCGAGATGTCGCCCACGCCAGCAACGAAGGTAACCACCTCAATTTCCTCGTCGATGTCGGGCAGCCCGGTGAAGAACTCGGCGTCGGCGTAGCTCTGCAGCAGTTCCGTCACGAGGCCGTTGCCGCCCTGATGGGCCTCAGCGAGGCGAGCCATATCGGCTTCGTAAAGGAAGACCTGGGTCTTGAGCACGTCGGCGGCGAGGCGGGCGATGTCGTCGTTGGAACCGAGCAGTAGATCGAGCAGCACCTCGATCGAAGGGCCACCCTTCATGTGCGACAGTTGCTCGAAGGCGGAGTCGGCTGTGATGCCGTCGATCGAGCGAGCACCGGTAATGACGTCCTTGAGGACCTGCGCCTTCAGCCCGGCGGCACTGGTCGTGCCGGGCAGCACATTGGTGATGAAGAAATCGAGACAGTCGGCCCGGTGGGGGCCGTCGGCATCTTCCATGTGGGCGACGATCTCACCGAGCAGATCGGCGCCGTCGACGGGCTTGGGGTGAAGCCCGTGGGCCTTCCGGTCCTCGATCTGGCGCAGGTAGTCGTCGTACAGACTCATGGAATTCGGCCTCAGCTCTACTGGCCGGGTTTCGCCGGCGGTGGTTCGGGTGCTGCGAACGCCGGGATCGCGCCCCGACATGGCCAAAGGTTAGCGAGCGGACTCCGGGCAACGGCCCCGTTCGCCATGTCGCTCCTCTGATTCGGGCCGGAGTCTCCTCGGCCTAGCGTGCAGGTATGACTGCCTTGGATCTCGATGCTGCTCGTGCCGCATTGCGCTCCGATCTCACGATCGACATCGTGACGACCGGACGTCGCAGCGGGCTCCCACGCACAACCGAGATCTGGTTCATGGTGGTCGACGACACCGTGTACATCTGCGGCACGCCCGGTGCCGGCAGCGACGAACGCGACCGCTGGCCTCGGGACTGGATGGCAAACCTGCTGGCGGAGCCAGCGTTCGTCTTCGTGTTGAAGGAGTCGGTGAGGCTCGAACTTCCTGCCCGAGCGACTCCGGTGACCGCCCGCGCCGAACGGCGGCGAGTGTTCGCCTCGCCGGTGACCGGGTGGTACCGCAATCAGACCGGATCGGTCGATGCGCTGGTCGATCACGGTCCGATCGTTCGAGTCGAATTCGTCGGAGCGGCGTCGCCACTCAACGGCACGTTCTGAGCGGACCGGCTGCGCAGGCTGACTGTGCAGTCCGCTGTAGCGAGTCGGGCTACGGTCCGGTGCATGCCGATCACTGAGCACATCATCGACGCCGACACTGCGGACGGCTCCATGGCAGTCGTGCACAAGGCCCCCGAGGGCGGCGGGACGAAGCGGGTGCTGATCTTCATGGACGCTCCAGGTATCCGCCCGTCGCTGCACACCTTCGCTGCTCGTCTCGCTGGATCGGGCTACGAGGTCGCGATCCCTGATCTGTGGCACCGCCACGGTCGCATGGTCGGGTTCGATCCGATCGACGATGCCGAGACCAACCAGGCGAACCGGGCGAAGATCATGGCGATGCTCGCCACCCTCGATGACGACCAGGTGCAGATGGACCGCGACGCCGCCCTCGCGGCGCTCGGCTGGGACGATGGTCCGATCGGCACCATCGGCTTCTGCCTCGGTGCCCGCTACGTGCACAAAGCGATGCAGGAACTACCTGAGCGCTTTCCCGCAGGAGCGATGTGGCACCCGTCGTTCCTGACCGACGACACCGACGCCTCTCCGCATCTCTCCGTTGGTGAGATCGGCGAGCTGTGGGTCGGCATCGGGACGGCTGATCAGGTTCAGTCCATCGAGATGCACCAGCGCTACTTCGATGCCGCCGCGGGGTTTGACAACATCACCGTGCGGATCTTTGACGGGGCCGACCATGGATACACCTGGCCGATCTCCCCGAGCTACCACGAGGAAGCCGCCACCGTCGGGTGGGCGGCCACAACCGATCTGTTCGAGCGGGTGCTCCCCTAATCGGCCTGGCCGTGGCCTGAGCCAGGCTTAGCTGAAGACCATGACCCCGTCGTCGACGGGCGCCTGGGCGATCAGCTTCTTGTCCTTCGACACCGACTGGGTGTTTAGCCACGGTGCCCGATCGCCCTGCTTGGGCAGCATCGGCATCATCCGCTGCATATAGCCGGCCGGAAAGTCAGCGATGAACGGACAACGGGTCATGGTCGCGTCGCTTGGTCGAAGCCGGGGCGTGGCTGTCGTCGTGCCGGTGTCGCGCAGGTGGTTCAGGATCCGGCAGGCGTACTGGACGACCAGATCGGCGCGGAGGGTCCACGACGCGTTGATGTAGCCGAACACCGAGATGAGGTTCGGAATGTCGGAGTAGGCAAGGCCCTTGTAGGTCCAGCGTTTGGCGAAGTCGACCGGGTCGCCGTCGATATCGAAGTCCATCTCGCCGATCGTGACCAGGTTGAGGCCGGTTGCTGTGACGATGATGTCGGCATCGAGGTGCTCGCCGGAGTTGAGTTGGATCCCGGTTTCGGTGAAGTTGGCGATTGTGTCGGTCACGACGGAGGCGTCGCCGCGGTTGAGCGCGTCGAACAGGTCGGCGTCGGGCACGAGACAGAGTCGCTGATCCCAGGGGTCGTAGGTCGGGGTGAAGTGGGCGTCGATCTGGTCCTGAGGCAGGTGCTTGGCGAGTTCTTCGAGCAGCTTTTCGCGCACTTTTTCCGGGTGGGTTCGGGTTCGGTTGTAGACGGTTTCGGTGAACCACCGTTTGCGCGCTCGGGTCAGGCGGTACGCAACCGCATCTGGAAGGAGCTTGCGGGTCCGGTTGGCGAGTTTGTCTTGGGACGGTCCTGCGACGACCCATGTCGGCGTGCGTTGCAGCATGGTGACGTGCGCAGCGTCAGGCGCCATCGCCGGCACGAGCGTGACGGCGGTGGCACCCGAACCGATCACCACGACTCGCTTGTCGCGGTAGTCGAGGTGCTCTGGCCACTCCTGCGGGTGGATGATCTCACCCCGGAAGTTGTCGCGGCCCGGAAACTCGGGGGTGTGCCCGCCTCGATACGAGTAGTAGCCGCTGCACATGAAGACGAACTCGGCGGTCAAGGTTTCGACCTCGCCCCCGTGGTCGATGGTGAGGGTCCAACGCTTCTCGTCGCTCGACCAACTCGCACGTGTCACGAGCCGGTTGAACCGGATGTGTCGATCGATGCCGAACTCCTGCACGGTTTCGTGGAGGTAGCGAAGGATCGAGGGTCCATCGGCGATCGCCTGCGGGTCGTTCCATGGCTTGAACGAGAAGCCAAGGGTGTACATGTCGCTGTCGGAGCGGACGCCGGGGTAGCGGAACAGGTCCCAGGTGCCGCCGAGAGCACTGCGGCCCTCCAGGATGCAGAAATCCCGATCTGGCGACATCGTCTGCAGGTGGTAGGCCGCGCTGATGCCGGAAAGGCCAGCACCGATGATCACGACGTCTCGATGCTCGGTGACCGGCTGTTCGGATCTGGCGCTTTCCGTCTCGCTCATGGGGCGATCGTACGGCCCCGGTGGGTGACAACCGAATTGTTCACCGGGGCAGTTTCCAGTAGCCGCGAATGGTGGTGTGGGCTCGAGGAACGTCTCGCTGTTCGAAGAGGTGCTTACGGATCGCCTGGACTGAAGCTGCTTCGCCGGCTGCCCATACCCGGGTTGCGTTGTCGATGACGGCGGCCTCGATCGTGCGGCGCAGCGAGCCGCCGGGTGGTTCGTTGGCCGCGGCGTCGTGCCAGGTAATGGTGGCCTGGGGATGGGGCGGGAGTTCGATGCGGGCCGCCGGGTGCCCGAGTTCGATGTGGACGTCGATCTTGGTTGATTCGGGAATTGCGTCGAGCAGCTGCTCGATCGCCGGAATCGCGGTTTCGTCGCCGAGCAGAAGGTAGCGGGCAGCGGAGCTGTCGATTGTCTCGCCGCGCCCCGGGCCCGAGACGGCGCACGGATCTCCGGGCTGGGCCTGCTCCACCCACGCCGAAACACCGCCGCCGGGATGGCGGACGATGTCGATGGTCAGTTCGTCCCCGTCGACCTTGACGGGAGTGAAGGTTCTCA